>ERZ808245.234-NODE-234-length-31478-cov-4.349362_pt1 | contig 31478 bp, 26 predicted proteins | sample MGYA00521243_ERZ808245 | MGnify/ENA primary metagenome ERZ808245 (study PRJEB31516, sample SAMN03275576) | gut metagenome | biome: mammalia-associated habitat; material: feces | host: Papio cynocephalus | place: Kenya | collected 2012-07-07 ... | reverse complement strand
AATATCTTGTGTTATCACAGTTTGAATAAACATCAGTTATACGAAAATATTGCTTTGCACTGCTTTCGTCTAACTTCCGATAATATAATATATGTTAATTATTATTTATTATTACATTAAAGTATTATTATACTGATTTCTTTGAATGCAAAATGTAATACCCTTTATCTTTTTTAAGTATTTCAACATTACCAAAAACATCTTGCATATGTTTCTTTAAACTCTCCATACCATGTTTTTTCTTAATTACTAAAGTAATATCTCCACCATCTTCTAGTACTATATAACCTTTAGTTACCACATTAAACAAATTTTCTTTACCAGCCTTTATAGGTGGGTTTGTGACAACATGTGTATACTTTGTGCTAATATTATCATACAAATTGCTTTCAAGTGCTTCAATATCTAATTTAAAACTAATCGCATTTTCTTTAGTCAACTGGACTGCCGTCTTATTAATATCTAAACAAGTTACTTTCAAATCTGGATAATATATTTTGAGCATTATACCAATTATTCCATATCCACAGCCAACATCCAACACACTACCATTAAGAGTAAACTTATCAATAATAGTCTTTAATAGAAGAGTTGTCCCATAATCAAAAGTGTCTTTAGAAAATATATCACTACAACTTTTGAAAGTATATGGTCGAGATAAAAAGTAATCGGTAAAAGTAAAATAATCACTTTCTTCGTGAGTGGTATTAAGAAAATAATGATGTTGTTGCATACTTTCTCCTTAAATGAAAAAGGCAAAATTAATTGCTTTTTCATTATTGTGTTAATTAACTATCAAATTTAATAATTAAAAAATACAATTGATACTATAGTAATCTATTATATTTTTTCAATATCGTAGCCATCTTTTCTGTCGTTAATTACATATCCCATAGTTTTTAATTGGTCACGTAATTTATCGGCTTCAGCCCAATTTTTGTTAAGTTTGGCTTCCCATCTTTTTGAAGCAAGTTCTTTTACTTCTGCACTTATTTCTTCTTTAGGTTCAACTTTAGTAACTTCGCCAAAGTCTAGTCCCAATACACTTTCTGCTAAATCTGTTATGAACTTATTAATTTCCATAAGTTTTTCATGGTCATTAAGAGATTGTGGAATTATCTTATTAATCTTGTTAAGTTCTACCATTGCAAGTGGTGTATTAAAATCTTCACTCATAGCATCAACAAATGCTTGATAGATACTCTTTAATTCAGGATCAGTAATTTCTTTTTGTTCGGTAGTAATATTTCTAACAAGATTAACATTTTCTTTTAGTTTGTTAAATTGTTTACATGCAAGAGTTAATCCTTCATCACTTATATCTACGGCAGATCTATATTGGAATTGCTCTACAAAATATCTTATAGGCATAGCACCATATTTTTTAAATAGTTCGGTAAGTGTAACCGAATTACCTAATGACTTACCCATCTTTGTACCATTAACAGTAACTAAACCATTGTGCATAAAGTAGTTCATAGGTAAATGTCCATTAACAACATCGGCTTGAGCACATTCACATTCGTGATGTGGGAATATATTATCAATACCGCCACCATGAATATCAAACTTCTCTCCCAAGAATTTTCTACCTAAAGTAGTACATTCAATGTGCCAACCTGGGCAACCATTACCCCATGGTGATGGCCACTGCATTAAAGCATCTTTTCCTACTGATTTCCATAATGCAAAATCTTCTGGATTATGTTTATCGTCAGCGATTTCTATACGTTCGCCACTCATATTGTTTTCCAATTTCCTATTAGACAATTGACCATATTTAGGATACTTTCTTACATCAAAGTAGACATTACCTTGTGGAGTAACATAAGCATAACCTTTATTTAATATGTCTTTTACAGTTTCTATCATATCATAAACAAAACCAGTAGCACGGCAAGATATACTTGGTCTTTGTACATTAAGTTTATCCATAGCCTTAAAGTATTCATTCTCATACTTATACGCTATCTCGTATGCGTCCAATTTTTCTATTTTTGCCTGTCTAGCAATTTTGTCTTCACCGTCATCACTATCACCAACTAGATGACCTACATCAGTGATATTTTGAACATATTTAACTTTATAACCACTAAATCTAAAAAATCTAATGATGGTATCAAAATTGATATAACTTTTTGCGTGTCCTAAATGTGGCATACCATATACAGTTGGTCCGCAAACATATATGCCCAAATTATTTTCAACAATAGGTTTAAATTCTTCTTTTCTTCTTGTAAATGTATTATATATTTTTATCATAGTATCGTCCTTTATAGTAATTTATTGTTTATTAACTTTTTTATTAAGAAAATTAATTATATCATCAAATTTCTTTTCCATACTTTTTTGTTCCCTAGCAGTAAGTTTTAAATCACTAGCCATAGTAAAATAAAACTCGACTAATTCACGTTCTCCCTTACTGGTAAGGTTATAATACACATTGCGCCTGTCCCCGTCACTTTTAGTGGTTTCAATAACGCCATCATCACATAAGCCTTTACAGAGCAAAGCCAGGTTGCTTTTTGCTATACCTAAAGTATTAATTAATGTACTAGGTGTACAATTCTCGTTACGGCTAATAACATACAAAACTTTTGTACGCATAGTTAGTGTAGTCTTTTTATTAAAGTTTTCGTTATCGAATCCGTCACATACATTTTGCAATAATATACGTAACTGAATTATCTGTTCTTGTATTCTAGTAGAATCTGCCACCTACTTCACTCCTTTTCTTCATATAATTTAATTATTTACATTAGATATAATATCATAACTAAAATAAAATATCAATTAATACAATAATATCTATAAAAAGCCAATATTGATTTTTTTAATATTAATTATTAAGTATTTATTATGATATTTACAAAGTTAAAGTGAATTATAGAAAGACTATTTGGATTTTTTACTTATTAATTTTGTTTTGAATATTGATAAGTTGTGATATACTTATCATAGAAAAAAGGAATGGATTATGAGAAAAACAAAAATTATAGGAACAATAGGTCCATCAAGTATGGACTATACTGTATTAAAAGGCTTGGTACAAGCAGGTCTTAATGTAGTACGTATTAATTTAAGTCATGCTACTAGAGAAAATATGGACGACATTCTTGCTAATGTAAAAAAAGTAAGAGAAGAACTTAATTGCAGATTACCAATTATGTTGGACACAAAAGGTCCAGAAATTAGAGTTAAATCATTTAAGAAAGGTGAAATCAAAATTAAAAAAGGTCAATCATTTACCTTTACCGCCAGAGATATTGTCGGTGACGAAACTATTGTTAGTTTTAACGAACCAAAAATAGTTGATTGCATAAGTGCTGGCGATAAGATACTTGCCAACAATGGACTTATTACTTTTAGAGTAATTGAAGTTAATGGTACAGAAGTACTTACAAAGGCTATGCATAATGGAGTTATGTCTAATCACAAAAGTTTAAGTATACCCGGCATAACATTTAACACACCATATCTTAACAAAGCAGATGAAGAAGACTTGTTGTGGGGTATCGAAAACAACTGCGAATTCGTGGCTGCAAGTTTTGTCAATTCAAAAGATGATGTGGCTGTATTAAAGAAATTTTTAGACGATCATGGCAGTAAGATGAAAATCATCTCAAAAATAGAAAGTGCTATGGGAGTTAAAAACCTAGATGAAATAATAGCAGCGTCTGATGGTATTATGGTTGCACGTGGAGACTTGGGTGTAGAAGTCCCTATGTCAAAATTACCAGAATTACAAAAAGTAATGATTAAAAAGACTAGAGATATAGGCAAAATTGTTATTACTGCTACAGAAATGTTAGAGAGTATGATATACAACCCTAGACCTACCAGAGCGGAAGTTAGTGATGTCGCAAATGCAGTATACGATGGGACTAGTGTAGTTATGTTGTCAGGCGAAACTGCTAATGGCAAATACCCTATTGAAGCAGTTAAACAAATGGCTGCTATAGCAGAAGAAACCGAACATCATATTAACTACGAAAAACGTTTTGACGAAACAACTTACAGATTAAAGAGTGTAACAGATGTTATATCTCATAGTGCCGTTAATGCAAGTTTTTTACAACACACTAAAGCAATAGTTGTATTTACCGATACAGGCGAAAGTGCAAAAATGGTAAGTAGGTTTAGACCAATCAACCCTATTATCGCCTGCACCCCTGACCCACTAGTATATAGACAACTTGAATTAAGTTGGGGTGTATTACCTATACTTACTCCTATGTATGAATCTACAGATAAAATGTTTGAAACTGCCAACGAGTATGTGAAAAAACTTAAACTTGCCACTTTAAACAACACTGTTGTAGTAACTTGTGGCACTCCAAAACAACCCGGTTGTACTAATTTAATCAAAATACAAAGAGTCGAATAATTAAATTATTAACTAAACTCAAATTAAATATAAAAAAGAGTGTTACCAATTATGGCAATACTCTTTTTTATCTATAGTTAAATACAAATTATATTTATTGATTAATGCAATTTTCAAATCACTGACACCTACCAAAATCCACATTATCACATTTTCTATCTCGTAATTGTGGTATAGGACTAGCAGAGTTTTCATACCTATAATCTTCTCCATATTTTTTAATATGTTTTTCTATAACTTCATGACTAGCCACACAATCAATTGGTTTATTAACAGTATTGTTATATTTAAAATAATGGCTATCACTAGGCAAATCTGTAATTTTTGTATAAGACTCCATATCGGCAGTATGATTTCCGGTAGATTTAAGCACCTTCCTGATATAGTCTTTATTCTGTCCAAATTTTAATAGTTCTGGAAAATCTCCGCCACATGGGAATACTTCCGTCCAGTCTTTATTCTCATATTGCTTTAATAACTGTGCCACTTTTTGTAGATGTCCACATTCTTCTAAATAGAACTGATACCATATATTTTTAACATATTCATCACTTTCATCTGCATAGCATGAATAATACAAATAACACTCCACATACTCATGCATTAACCAATTCTCTAACCATGAGCAATTGGTATCTAATAGGCTACCATATTGACTAACATGTTCTTCTTCAATCATAGCAATTTCACTAAATAATCTTCTACCTAAATCATTTTTATAGAAGTTGGCTTGGTTCATATAGAAATTCATTGTTTGTTGTTCGGCAGCAGTTATAATATTAACTGTTAATTTAGTAAACAAATCAGCAGTAAGTGAATTAATATGGTTTTTTATTTCGTCTGCTGGATATCTATGTTCACTAATTGTAGGTCTGCCTGGGGTAATTTCGGTATAATCTCCTAGTAAAGTTTCGGCTTTAATGTTTTCGTCCATTTCCAACAAATTGGCAAATCTAAACACGTGGTCAAAATCTTCTAAAAGAGCAAAATCTAGGGCTTTTTTAACATATTTATCTTTAACATGTTGGGCTAAAATGGCGGTAAGTTCGACAGCAAGTTGTTCGTATCCCATGGTATGTTGAAGTACACTCTCCGATATAGGTTTAAGTGCAGCAATTTTCTTCTGTTGTTGCTGTTCCCTACGTCTTATTAAGGCCAATTCACGTCTTAAATCATTATTATCGCAGTGTCTATGAAACTGATGCGAAAACCAATTGGCTTCAAACTCTGTTCCGTTCATAAGTATAATTCTGACTTTTGTAAAAGGGCTTGTAGTATCTGGATTGTAAGGCTTACTAGCAAGTTTCTTCCAGTTTTCATATGATTTTTCTATTTTTGTTGGTTTTTCCTTAAATGGATTAATGGCACTCATTATTAACTCCTATTTCTTTTTAATTTACTATCATATAGTTATTAATAATAATGCCCAATCAACATAATTCTAAACAAAAAAGACATTTAAAATTAATTAAATGTCTTTTTATTCTAACTAGCCTTTCTTGCTTCTTTTTCTGCTTTTTTATCTTCTTTTTTCTTCATCTTTGTTAATTTCTTAACATGCTTAATTTCTTTCTTTTCCGCTTTATTATTGGCTTTTACAGATTTTTTATTCTGTTTATGCTGTATCTTATTACGTTTTTTAGTGTCTTTACCTTTTTGTTTAATGATAGTAGTATCAGTAATCTTATATGGTTGTTCTAGGTCTTTTAAGTTGTGGAACATATCATTCCAAACCCTTAATGATTTAGCAAAATAGAAGCCATCACAAAAACGTTCGTCCATAGTGATACCTAGATTCATAACTTTACCAACTTTAAGTTCTTCTTTTTCAACAACTGGCTCATATTTTTCTTTGCCTACTGCTACGAAAATACCGGTTGTGCCAAAGTTGTACAAGTGATGAATAACAGCATCACATTTTATAGATTTAAGATAAGTAACATAAGTACTTGTGTGGAAAGGACTTAAATCCAATAATTTTTTACCCAGCATACCGCAACCATCTAAAAATCTAATAGTATTAACCGCAAATCTTAATAACCAGTTGGGCATAAATGCAAGTTTTTGAATAACTTTTTGAGTACCGTTATCTTCATCTATACTTTCTTTTATGGCATTATCTACTTTTTCTTTAATCTCATATATGGTCTCTTCGCCAGTAAAAGGTATCTTCAAAGTACTTTCTGCACCATCATCTCTTAATGACCTTTTTACAGTCAAAGATATAGAAATACAATTTCTTTGATAAACTGCACCCCTTACCACAAATCTATTAAGTCTAGGTCTTTGTGCAAGTAGTCTTACAATGGTAGCAATAACACAATGTAAATAGTTAAATACTATACCTTCTTTTTCGCTTTTCTCTCTAATCCATGCATCCATGTCTTCTACCCTTACTGGGTGCATAATCTGATTGTTAGCATCATTACGAGTTTTCATAAAATGTGGGGTCATTTTTACCAAAACATCTTCATATTTAATACGTTTGCCGTCGCTTCTAAATCCAAACATTGTTTACCTATTCCCTTTCCAATGATTATAAACTGTAGTAACACAGTCTACTTTAATTATAGCCAAAACAAAATAGTGCCACGCACTTAAATAATTGAACTTTCTTAAGTATTATGTGCTTTGTAGTCTAACATTATTAGATTACTATAAAACGAATTTTCAAGCAAGTAAATCCCGCTTAATGGCTTAATTTGCTTTAAAATATTGTCAATTTTTGTAGGTTAAGCCAAATAGATTTGCTAAAACACAAGTAATATGCTATATATTTTTAAGGAGTGAGCATGGAGAGAAAAAATAATAAATATGCCACTATCATGGGCATATCAATAACTTCATTACAAATAATAGCAACTATATACATGACAACTATGCTACTGGTATATGGTCTTTTATATAAAGGCACACAAAAAGGCGACAGTAATGTACTAACTTATATCGAACTCACATTACGTGGTTATACGATATTATTATTTTTTGTAATGATGGGAATACTTATTGCTATGATTGTTACGGGATTAAAACTATACAAACTTAAAATCAGCACTCCCGAAGAATATAAAAACAAGCAACCTACAATTATAGGTTATTGTGTAATCCAAGTGTTATTAGTTATTATCTTTACACTTATGTTTAGTTTACTTATGTTTAGAAATGCTTTTCGTGGTATACACATGGCAGTACCTATAGTATTTTCTATGGTATCAATAGCATTATGTATAGGTATGATTAATTATTTTGTTATTGAAATTAAAAGCAATAATCCACAAGTTAAAGATAATTCAAGAGATTATATTCAAGAAACTTTAATTAATAAAAAATATGAAATAGATAATCAAAATAAGAATAATATTAACGATACAATCAACAAAAAATAATAATTAAATATAACCAACCAATCAATTGTGAGTAAACACTACTTAAAAGATGTAGATTTTTACTAAACAATTGATTTTTTTATTAAACTATAATAAAATAACATTATTAATAAATAAGGAGCAAAATTAATGGATTTTAAAAAGATTGAAGAAAAGTGGCAAAATGTCTGGGAAAAAGAAAAACGTTTTGAAGTAAAGAACCACGAACCAAACAAAAAGAATGCCTATATCTTAATCGAATTCCCATATCCAAGCGGAAAAGGATTACATACAGGTCACGTAAGGAGTTACTCCGCACTCGATGCAGTAGCAAGAAAAAAACGTATGCAGGGATATAATGTTTTGTTCCCTATGGGTTGTGACGCTTTTGGACTAGAAGCCGAGCGTACTGCTATAAAAGAACATAAACTTCCACAAGAGATTGTAGAACGTAACATCGCTACATTTAAACAACAATTAAAGATGGTCGGTTTAAGTATAGACTGGTCTAGAGCAATATCTACTTGCGATCCAAAATATTATAAGTGGACACAATGGCAATTCCTACAATTCTACAAACACGGACTTGCTGAAAAACAAGAGACTTTAGTTAACTGGTGTCCTAATTGTGGAGTACTTGCTAATGAAGAAGTAGAAAATGGTTTCTGTTGTCAATGTCACAGTGAAGTACAACAAAAGTCAAAAGCACAATGGGTATTAAAGATGACCAAATATGCTGACAGATTGGCTGATGACTTAAAAGACACTGAATATATGGAACATATTAAAACCAGTCAAATTAACTGGATAGGCAAAAGTGAAGGCGAAAAAGTCACATTTAAAATTAAACAAGGTGGCGAGTTTGATATATTTACTACTTGTATAGAAACCATTTATGGCATAACATTTATGGTTCTTGCACCAGAACACCCTATCGTAAATCAATTAAAAGATAAGATAACCAACTGGGACGAAGTAGAAAACTATGTAAAAGAAGCCAAAAAGAAAAGTGAATTTGAACGTAGTGAACTTAACAAAGGTAAATCTGGTGTACAATTAAAAGGTATAACCGCCATAAACCCTGTTAATGGCAGAGAAGTTCCTGTATTCCTAGGCGACTTTGTATTAGTAAGTTATGGTAGTGGTGCTGTTATGGCAGTGCCTAGTCATGACCAACGTGATTATGAATTCGCATTAGAACATAATATAGATTTTATTAAAGTTATTGAAGGTAACAATGAACCTACTGGTTGTGCTTATGAAAAACATGATTATTTAGGTGCAAACGCACATCTAATCAACAGTGCCGAGTTTAGTGGTATGGTAGTTGAAGATGCTAAAAAGGCAATTGCTGAAAAATTGGAAAAACAAGGTGTGGCTAGTAGACAAGTCAACTTCAAAATGCGTGATTGGATATTCAGTCGTCAACGTTATTGGGGCGAACCTATCCCTATGGTATATTGTGAGCATTGTGGCTGGCAACCAGTACCTGAAGACCAATTACCTATTACCTTACCTATAGTAGATAGTTATGAACCTACCCTTGACGGCGAAAGCCCACTATCTTTAATTACTGATTGGGTTAATACAACTTGTCCAAAATGTGGTGGTCACGCAAAACGTGAAACCGACACTATGCCTGGTTGGGCTGGTTCAAGTTGGTACTACATGAGATATTGTGACCCTAACAATGATAAAGAATTCGCTAGTATGGAAGCATTAAAGAGTTGGTTGCCGGTAGACTTATACAATGGCGGTAACGAACATACTACAAGACACTTACTATATGCTAGATTCTGGAATAAATTTTTATATGATATAGGTTTAAGCCCTGTTAGTGAACCATTTAAGTCTCGTATTAGTCAAGGACTAGTATTGGGTGCAAATGGTGTAAAAATGAGTAAGAGTCTAGGTAATGTAGTAGACCCTAGAGATGTTATCAATGAATACGGTGCTGATAGTTTAAGAGTATGGGAAGCCTTTATGGGCGACTATTTCCAAAGTGTTAACTGGAGCGATGATGGTGTAAAAGCCTGCAACAGATTTATAACTAAAATATACAATTTCCAAGATATTTTGGTTGATGGAGATACTTACAGCAAAGAGTTGAGTGTGGCTATGCACACAGCAATTAAAAAAGTAACTAATGATATAGACAATGTTAAATTTAACACTGCTATCGCTGCCCTTATGATACTTGCCAACGAAGTTCAAAAAGTTGGACATATTAATCGTGCAGAATACAAGACTTTACTTACCCTACTTAACCCATTTGCACCACATATAACTGAAGAAATATGGACATTACAAAACTTTGAACCACATATTAAAGATGCAGTATGGCCAACATGGGACGAATCAAAACTTGTTAAAGACGAAATTGAATATGCTATTCAAATTAACAATAAGATTATTACACGTATCATGATAGGAACTGGTCTTAATAATAATCAGATACAAGAACTTGCACTTGCTGATGAAAAAATAAAAGAAGCAATGTCTAATAAAACTTTTGTTAAAGCAATTATAATACCTAATAGATTAGTTAACATAATTGCTAAATAAAATAATATTTTTAATTGTTTTTTATATAAATAGTATTGAAAATACTATATCAAAATGATAAAATATAAGTAATAAAATGGAAATACAAAGGAGTATGAAATTATGAGTAAATTATCACCTTACAGAGTAGTAGGAATAAAAGCCCTAATGGAATGGAATCACATGAGTGAAGAAGATGCAACAAAAGCAGTTATGACACTATCTCATGATGAATTAGAACATGAGACTCGTGCAACAAATTCTATGAAATATGGTGTAGAAGGTATTTCTAGATGCCTAGGATTAACTAAAAGTCAAGCAGAAGCCTTTGAAAAAGCAGTTCTAGGTCAAGACAACCCTGAAATGACACCAGAACAAATCAAAACTTTAGAAATGGTTAAATCTAAAATTACTCCAAACACTAATGTTTATGCTTTAGCGCTTTATACCCTTAAAAATATACATGACCATTGGGTAGAAGATAACCCAACTAAATTCACTAAACCAGATAGACCACAAAAGAAATATCAACACTTACCTATACAAATGATTGGCTGGGAAGACGCAAAACTAGACTTATTATTCTTATCCCCTATCCTTGATAGTTTGGGAGTTGAAATGAATGAAATTGCTTTACACCTAGTATATGAAAAGAAAGTTAAGGAATTCTATGAAAGAAATGGATTTGTAACTCCTGATGGTCAAATCATTACTGAAAAAGTTGCTAGTGCAATTGCAAAAGGTAAAGAATTTTACCCACCATTAACTGAAGTAAATACTGCTAAAGATATGACTGAAGCCATTATGGTAGCAAAACAATCTGAAGCAAAAACAACTACTTACAGTAATACAAAACAACCTAAATAAACTTTTAATTAAATAAGTTAATTATTACAAACAAAAAGACTATTCAAAAATTAATTGAATAGTCTTTTTTATAATCATATTAGTTAATAATAAATTTATAATTAAACATTAAAATAACTTGTAAATAGTTATATCTTTAATTACATTGTATATGTGTAGCCACTATTATTAGTGCCATTATGTGTATTATAGTTTAAAGCAGAAACACCTAAATTTTGAGCAATATCAACTAATTGGCTGTTCTTTTTTACCAAAAGTGATAATTCGGCTTGAGATAAGGATTTAAAATGTGTTTTTACCTTATCAAAATCCATAAGTCTATAATACCCTATAAATATCAATCCAACCACATAATTAACATTATGTTTTTTTGCTTCACGTTTTATGAGTCTTTCATAAGCACTTTGATATTCACCATCTTTGATTAGTTTAATCTCTTTGTTGATACTACCTTTCAAACTATTAATAATAAGATTAATAGCCAAAAACAAACCAAAACCAGCCATTAAGAATGGTGCGACACTAACCGTGTGTACAACTTTTATCGCTGCAAAAAATGAAGAATCATCAGCAGTACCCATCATACCTACCGCCGCCATACCTATAGAAAAAGCAACAATAGTCCATACCAACATAAAAACAATACCAACAATATTATTTCTTAAATTGTTGGTTGTGTAGTTTTTAATCATAGCCACAAGTTGGTCATCACTAATTTCTTCAACAACAAGTTTTTTATTCTCTTTTTTAGGGGCAGTACTTTTATTAGTATTATTATCATTACTTACGAATACTGTACCACAATATTCACATTTTAAAGTATCTGGATTAATACTAGCACCGCATTGAGTACAAGTTAGTTTTTCCATATAAACTCCTATATGATATATTGTAACATAAAATATGATAATTTAAAATATTTATTTAACAATTTTGTTACCAGAAAATTAGCAATATGAAATATAATATGTACAGAAGAAAAATTAAAGAGAAAAATTATGGAACTTAAAAATACCAAAACCGAAAAGAATTTGTTAAAAGCATTTGAATGCGAGAGAGAAGCAAGAAACAAATATGTATATTATGCTACTCTTATCAATGAAGATGGTTATGACCAAATTACTAGTATATTTTACGAAACAGCGGACAATGAAAAAGCCCATGCAATGTTGTGGATAAAAACACTTCGTAAATCCCCTTTAGTCCAGGATAAGTCGTTAGAGAATGCTATTTTTAACAGTGAAGTTGATTATGATATAGAGCATAAAGTTACTATGCAACAAATAATGAATAGAGAAAAAATACCAACTACTTATGACATATTAATTAATAGTGCTAAAGATGAAAATAGTGAATCAGAAATGTATGAAAATATGTCTAAAGACGCCCAAGAAGACGGGTTTGATGATATAGCAGAAAAATTTAGACTAGTAGCAGAGATAGAAAAACAACACGCCCAACGTTTTCTTATACTTGCTAAAAACATAAAAGACAAGAAAGTATACAATAAAGATACTTTAGTTGAGTGGCAATGTAGGAATTGCGGATATACAGAAAAAAGCAAAGACGCTCCAATTGTATGCCCTGTTTGTCGATACGGAAGAAAATTTTTCCAAGTCAAAAACGAAACTTACAAATAAAATATACACTTAAATTTATTGATTTATTTATCAATTTTTGTTACATTAAAATCGTTAACCAATCTGTTATTATCTACACCAACTTACGATAATACAGATTGACAATCAAAAGTTATTATTAATCGTATCAAACACTATATAATCTAACTTTTGTTATAAAAATATCAAAATCATAGGAGAAATATTTATGGAATTGAAAGGTTCAAAAACTGAAAAGAATTTATTAGAAGCATTTGCTGGCGAAAGTCAAGCAAGAAACAAATACACATATTATGCTAGTCAGGCTAAAAAAGATGGCTACGAACAAATTGCTGCTATATTTACCGAGACTGCAGACAATGAAAAAGAACATGCAAAAATGTGGTTTAAATTACTTCACGATGGTATACCATCAACTTACGATAACCTACTAGATGCTGCAAAAGGCGAAAATGGCGAATGGACAGAAATGTACCAACGTATGGCTAAAGAAGCCGATGAAGAAGGTTTCCATGATATTGCTTATAAATTTAGAGCAGTAGCAGAAATTGAAAGACACCATGAAGAACGTTATCTTGCACTTGCTAAAAATGTTCAAGACAAGAAAGTCTTTACTAAAGATGGAGAAGTTTACTGGCAATGTAGAAATTGTGGACATATATACAAAGGTAAAGAAGCACCTGCTGTATGCCCTGTATGTCATCATGAAAGAAGTTATTTCCAAGTTGAATGCGAAAGTTACAAATAATATATAAGTAAATCCCAAAAAAAACTAAAAAGTATATTTAATTTTTAATTAAAAACTAAAACAAAAGGATAAAATATGGCATATATTATTAGTCAAGTTTTGGTTTGTATAGCAGACTTATTCTATGTAATATCAATGTTTGCGAAGAAAAAACTAAACCTAGTTGTATTTTTATTTATATCAGATGTATTGTTTGCATCACACTATCTCCTACTTAAAGGTGGACTTACTGGTGCAACCACAATTTTTGTAGATTGTGCATTTTTAATAATTATGTATTTATTAGAAAAGTTTAACAAGACCAAATACAATCTAATAGTTACTTTAATCACAATGGCAATCATTATCACATTAAGTATATTAACTTGGCAAGGAGCAATATCTTTATTGCCAATGTTTGCTATGTTATGTTACTTAACCACAATGATATTTACCAATGTTGCTATATCAAAAACTGGTGCGTTTATGCGTAACCTACTTAATATAGTGTATATGTTCTTGATAGCAAGTTATTTTGGTGCAGGGCTAGAAATCGCACTTATGATAAGTGCAGTTATAGGCATAATTCTTGATGTAAAAAGAAACAAAAACAAAAATGTTGATACCACGCCAACTTTAGATAGTACTAACACATCTACCCAAACAGATAATGTTATAGATGACCAAACATCACAACAAAATTAAAAAAATCGGCATTGACTTTATATATCATCAATGGTAAAATTATTGTGTAATTAAGGAGTTATATATGACAAAAGCACAAATTGATAACAAAAGACAAATGATTATTACTACTTGCAGAAACCAAATAAACCAAATGCACAAAATTCTTAAATTATTTGGTGAAATACCCAACGCAGCAAGCAACGGAGATATTAATATTCTTGTTAACGATATTTTACTAAGAATTGGTTCTAGCGAGAGAGACATAAAGGTTTTTGAAATGAAACCAGATGACTATATTGAAAGATATAATGCTGATAGTTACATTAACTTTGTTCAAGGCAAAATAGACTTTTTTAAATCTAGACAAGAATTTTATGCATTTAACGCTTCACTACGTCAGAAACCAAATGACGATTTTACTTATTAACAAACAATGTATGTAAAAAAAGACCTTACAATTTTGAAGTAAACCCCATAGGGGTACTTCATTTAGTAAAGTCTTTTTTTGTTATTAATTACTTATCACATTTTAAATATACTATTTTCTAGTGGCTAAAAACAATTTAACCATAAGAGTAGTAATTATATCTACAGTATGTGTATTTAAAAATTCTTCAACATCGCTAGATTTAACTTTTATAACATCAATATGTTCTTCAGCATCTAACTCTTGATTATGATTAATCACCACTTCGGCAAAATATGTTTCCATAGTTTCATCACTCATACCTACTGATGTAAAACCTACATTACCTACTCTTTCTATGTTGATTATTTCTGCACCTATTTCTTCTAAAGTTTCTCTTTTTGCAGCAGTCAAACTATCTTCGCCTTTATCTACTAGGCCTGCCGGCATCTCATAAACATAATCATTAATAACATATCTAAAGTTACGTATAAATACGATTTCGTCAGTATCTACTATATAAGGCACAATTTTTACCGCATCAACCATGGTAGTCTTCTGCAAGTCCCCCATATCTCTACGGCTAGCAAAGAAATAATCAAAATGTTTTTTATCATCGCTATACTTGGCAGTATACATATTAAGATACTTATTATTAGTATTTTTAATAATTCCGTCCAACTTCATATAATCACCATTATCTTTTTACAACATATTTAAGATTTAAGTTGGGAGTAGCAGTCAACTCGGTAGTAGCAAATCCAGAGTTAGATATAAGATTAAAGTATCCTTCACTTGCTATCATGGCTGCATTATCAGTACACAATACCATAGGTGGGAAAAGTACTCTTATACCATTACGTTCGCCTTCTTTTGTAAGTTCGGCTCTTAAATAACTGTTGGCAGCAACACCACCAGCAACTGCTAATGTAGTAAATTTATATTTCTTACATGCACGTATACTCTTTTCTACTAAAGCACCAACTGCTTCTGCCTGAAAAGATGCACATACGTCTGGAATATTAGGTTTTTCGCCATGTTGGTCAAGTTTGTGTAAATAGTTAATAACTGCAGTTTTTAATCCGCTATAACTAAAATTAAAACTATTCTTTAATCCATCAGACTTAACAAATTGCATATTGGCTGTACCCAATTTGGCTGTTTTGTCTACAATTGGTCCACCTGGGTAACCTAGTCCTAGCACTTTAGAAACTTTATCATATGCTTCACCTATAGCATCATCTACTGTAGAGCCAATAAGAATATTATTAGTATAATCAGCAACTTTTACTATGGCAGTATGTCCACCACTAACTATTAATGCGATATATGGTGGTACTAAATCTGGAGTAGCAATATAGTTGGCACTAATATGTCCTTTAATATGGTTAACTTTAATAAGTGGCTTATTAAGTGCAAAAGCAAGTGACTTGGCATAAGTTACACCTACCATTAAAGCCCCCATAAGTCCTGCACCATAAGTAACTGCTATAGCATCAATATCATCTAAAGTTACATTAGCCTTTTCAAGTGCTTCTTTTAACACATTGTCTATAGCCATAATATGGTTACGGCTAGCGACTTCTGGCACAACACCGCCAAAACGTTTATGTATTTCTATTTGGGTAGCGATAACATTGCTTAATACTTCTCTACCATTTTTTACAACGGCAATGCTAGTTTCGTCACAACTACTTTCAATACCCAATATTAAAATATCTCTATTTTTATAATTTTTAACTAAATTATTAAATTTTTCTTGTGCAATTGTTTCGTACATTTTATCACCTTTAACTCTTTTCCCATTTTAAGTACTCAAGTATAAGTTCGTCTATTTTTCCGTCCATAACCGCCATAACATCGGTAAGTTTTAAACCAGTGCGGTGGTCACTAACCATAGTGTATGGGCAAAATACATAACTTCGTATTTGACTACCCCATTCTATCTTTTTGCTATCACCTTTAAGTTTAAGTGCTTCTTGTCTATTCTCTTCTTCTTTTAGACTAACCAACTTTGCCACTAAAAGTTTCATAGCAGTTTCCCTATTTTGAATCTGGCTACGTTCATTCTGGCAAGTGACAACTATACCAGTAGGAAAGTGAGTTATACGTATAGCACTATCAGTCTTATTAACGTGCTGTCCGCCCGCCCCACTACTTCTATAAGTATCAATACGTATATCATCTGGATTAACATATACAGATGTATCATCTTCAACATCAGGCATAACTTCTACACTGGCAAAACTAGTATGTCTACGCTTATTGGCATCAAAAGGACTTATACGTACAAGTCTATGCACACCAATTTCGCTTTTTAAATAGCCATAAGCATTATAACCATTAACCATAAATGTAACATTTTTTAGTCCAGCACCATCGCCATCAAGGCTATCAATAAGTTGGACTTGAAAACCGCTATTTTTAGCCCACATTGTATACATACGATATAGCATTGAAACCCAATCACAGGCTTCAGTTCCACCCGCGCCACTATGAATCTTTACAATGGCATTATTACTATCATATTTACCATTAAGCAAAGTTTCTAGATACAACTTATCTGTCTTTTTACTTAACTCTTCTAATTGGGCATTAATATATTCTAGATTAGTACTATCTTCATCTTTAACTTCATCTATAGCAAAAGATAAAAACTCGGCTTCATCTTTCAACTTGTTATAGTTATCAAGTTCATCACTCTTATGTTTAAGTTCAACATTGTAACTCGTACTTAAACTTAAATTAGTATACACTTCTTTTTGTTCTAGTTGTTCGGCTAAAAATTTTACTCGTTTATTAAGGTTGTCTAGGTCAAAGACACTGACAGCACACATCTAGGCTGTCAGTGACATTTTTTAACTTTTCTATTAATTCTTCTTTTTGCAAAGCCATAATTAACTATTCCTTCCACAGCAGTTTTTATATTTTTTACCACTTCCACAAGGACATGGGTCATTTCTACCTACAGCAGGTTTAGAACTTCTTTGTTGAGTTCTGCCTTCTGGAGAATTAGTTATCATATTAGGTCTTTTTTCTTCTACTGGTTCAATACTTACTTTAGCATGCAACAAGAATGTCGCAACTTCGGTACGTATCTGTTGAATCATTTTATCAAATAATTCAAAACCTTCTTCTTTATATGCTATAACTGGGTCATGGTTACCATACGCTCTTAAACCAATTTCGTTACGAAGCATATTCATATAGTCGATATGGTCCATCCATAAAGAATCTACAACTCTTAATAGGAATGATCTTTCTACTACTTCAAAATTAAATCCCACTTCAGCAGTTTCTGCACATTTCTTATCATAAACTTCTTGTGCATGCTCGGCAACTTGTTTAGCAAGCATTTCTACGTCCATACCTTCTACCAAGTCTTCAGTAACATAATTATAATCAGCACCAAAAAGTTTTACATTAAGAACATCGTTAATAGCATTAAGGTCCCACTCATCAAAACTCTTTTCATCACTAACATTATCATAGATAGTTTGAGAAGCAAGTTCTCTTATCATATCTACTACTTCGTCATGTATATTAGCACCTTCCAAAACTTTGTTACGTTGGTCATAAATAATCTTACGTTGAGAGTTAAGGACATCGTCATATTTAAGGACATTGCTTCTTGCAGAGAAGTTAAAGCCTTCAATACGTTTTTGTGCAGTTTCTATACTACGAGACAACATCTTAAACTGGAATGGAGTATTTTCATCCACTTTAAAGAATTGTACCAAACGTTTCATCTGGTCGCCACCAAAACGTCTAACAAGTTCGTCTTCCATACTTACATAGAATACACTTGAACCTGGGTCGCCTTGACGTCCAGCACGTCCACGTAACTGGTTATCTATACGTCTACTTTCATGTCTTTCTGTACCGATAATATGCAAACCACCTAAAGTAACTACCTTACGTTTTTCTGCATCAGTAACTTCCTTAAACTCTTTATATGCTTTTCTATAACGTTCACGCATTTCGTTAAGTTCTTGATTATCAGTTTCTACAAAAGATGTACAAAATTCTAATTGAGCATCGTTAAATCCCAATTCTCTCATTTTTTGTTTTGCTAAAAATTCTGGGTTACCACCCAACAAAATATCTGTACCACGACCTGCCATGTTGGTAGCAATTGTTACTGCTCCCATACGTCCTGCTTGTGCTATAATCTCACTTTCTTGTTGGTGATTTTTAGCATTAAGTACATTATGTCTAATTTTTTCACGTTTAAGAAGTTGAGACAATTCTTCAGATTTTTCAATAGTAATTGTACCTATCAAGATAGGACGACCATCTTCATGAACGGCTTTTACTTCTTCAACAATATTTCTTAATTTGGCTTGTTGTGTAGGATAAATAATGTCTGGATAATCTACACGTTTAATAGGTTTGTTGGTAGGAATTGTTACAACGTCCAATCCATAAATCTTGTTAAATTCAATTTCTTCGGTTTTTGCTGTACCAGTCATACCTGACAATTTTTCGTAAATACGGAAGAAATTTTGGAAAGTGATAGTAGCCAAAGTTTTGTTTTCATCTTTTATAGTTACACCTTCCTTGGCTTCAATAGCCTGATGTAAACCATTAGAGTACTTTCTTCCTTCCATCAATCTTCCAGTAAACTCATCAACAATAATTATTTCGTCATCTTTAACGATATAGTTATTATCTCTTTTCATAATATATTGAGCACGTAAAGCATTGTTAATATGGTGGTTAAGTTCGATATTAGCAATATCACTTAAATTCTCTACTTTAAAGAATCTTTCTGCTTTAGCCACACCTTCTTCGGTAAGTCTAATAGCCTTTTCTTTTTCATCGATTTCATAATCAGTTTCGCTTAAACTCTTCGCAAATTTAGATGCAGTCTTATATGTCTCCGAACTTTTGATACCCATACCAGAAATAATAAGTGGCGTACGTGCTTCATCGATTAAGATACTATCTACTTCATCGACAATAGCAAAGTGATAACCACGGCAAACTCTATCATTAATATTGGTAACCATATTATCACGCAAATAATCAAAGCCCAATTCGTTGTTGGTAGAGTATGTGATATCACAATTGTATGCTGCTCTCTTATCTGCTGGACTCATATTAGCCATACTTACACCTACAGTAAGTCCAAGATAAGTAAATAATTTACCCATCCATTCAGCATCACGTTTTGATAGATATTCATTGACAGTTACGATATGTACACCTTTACCTTCAAGGGCGATTAAATATGCTGGCAAAGTTTCTACTAAAGTTTTACCTTCACCAGTACGCATCTCTGCAATACGTCCTTGGAATAGTGCTATACCACCTAGCAATTGTACATGGAAATGACGCATACCTAATACACGTTCACTGGCTTCTCTAACAACTGCATATGCATCTGGCAAAATATCGATTAATTTTTCGCCGTCTTGTATACGTTGTTTAAGTTTAGGAGTCATAGCCTTTAACTCTTCTTCACTTAAACCTTTATAATAATCAGACTTCTCTTCAATAAGTTTGGCAATTTTTTCTAGTTTTGCCACATTTCTTTCATTTTCGCTTTTAAATAATTTAAACATTTTTACTCCCGATTTTTATTAAAACTAAAGCCTATGCTTTAAATGTTTTTTAATTAGCCACAAGGCGACAATAACTTTATATATAATAATTATATATATTTATACCCTGCACCAATTATTGTACTATATTTTTTGGTTTAATACAACTTAAAAATATTGCTTTTTAACTATGTTTTGCCGAATAATGTTGATATTAAAAGACTTTGTATACACTACATCATTAACTATCACAAAATAATTAAAACTAAACCACCCAATTTTTGTAAACATTATGCACTTATAACAATCAAAAAAGGCAAGGTGTATGGATTATTAATAACAATGATTAATCCATTAACCTTGACCTTCAATAGCATGACCTACTGTCAATCCATATACTTTTTTAGCACCTGCTTTTAAGAGTTGACTAGCCATAGCATTAATAGTCGAACCAGTAGTAAATACATCGTCAACCACGACAACTACTTTATCTTTTATAGCAGATTTATTGATTACCTTAAACGCATCATTAACATTAGACTGTCTTTCAACTCTAGTTAAGTGCGTCTGACTAATAGTATCCTTACTTCTTACAACACAAGAGCAATTAATACTGATACCATATTTAGGAAACTGCGAAATTAACAAAGATGATTGATTAAAATCTCTTTCAAATTCTCTAGTATGAAACAATGGCACTGGAATAACAACATCGTATTGTATCCCACTTTCTACAAGACACTTGGCAAGCAAGTTACTTAAAGTTTTTGCAATAAAAGTTTCGCCATCGTATTTAAGTCTATACACCAAGTTGTCAATTGGCGGTAAGAATTTAAAACAAGCAATACATCTATCAAAACTAAACGAATTGTTTAAACAAGTCAAACAATAGTCAGCGTCACTAGTAATAGGTCTTCCACATTTTTGACAGACTTTAGAATTAATAAATGGTAAAGTGCTATAGCATTGTTCGCAGAGTTCAATCTTGCTTTTTGGTATTTCACAACCACACACTATACACTTATAACCTGTAGGGAAAAGTAAACTCATATTATTCTCCTATCAAGTCCATATCAACTTCTGATACACTATCTTCGCTAGTGTCATCAGTGGTAGGTTGTAATTGCATATTGGCTTGTAATTGGTTAATATCAGCACTTTCAAGTAGAAACATTTTTAATAGTGTATTACGAGTTAAAGTTGATTTATTGTGCACCATACGAAAAATATTTTGTTTTGTGCCCACCAAAACAACCATACGTTTTGCACGTGTTACTGCTGTATATAGTAGGTTTTTTGTCAATAACATAGGTGCTCCTGCCACTACTGGTATGATAACTACATCAAACTCACTACCTTGACTTTTATGTATAGTGATAGCATAACTTAATAAAAGTTCGTTAAGGTCGACACGATTATACTTAACATATCTACCATCTTCAAACAAAACTGTAGTCTCATAAGTGTTAGGGTCTACATGGTCAATGACGCCTATATCCCCATTAAATACACCCGCGCCTTGTTCACGAGTATCTTTAATCCATTCCCTATCATAGTTATTGGTAATCTGCATAACACGGTCACCAAGTCTATATATTGTCTTATCTGTCTCTATCTCGGGCTTGGATAATGATGGTGGATTAATCTTTTCTTGAAGACTCTTGTTAAGATTATCTACACCACAAATTCCGGATTTCATAGGAGCAAGAACTTGTATTCTTGATGAGTCAATATTAAGATATTTTGGCAATCTAGAATATGTAAGATTAACTATCGAGTCCAGCATTTCACTAGGTTCAGATTTATCTTCAAAGAAGAAATCTTTACTTTTATTATTAAGTACAGGCATCTTACAATCATTAATAAGATGGGCATTAGAAATAATAAGGCTATCATTGTCTTGTCTATAAATATGAGTAAGTTCACATACAGAAATAACTCCGCTAGATATAATATCTGCTAGCACATTACCCGCTCCAACTGATGGCAACTGGTCTTTATCTCCTACTAGCACAAGTTGTGTACCTTTCTTTAATGCTCGAGTTAAATAGTACATAAGTTGAATATCAACCATACTTACTTCATCGACTATAACAACATCATATGGTAATTTATTATGCTGGTTATACAAGAATGTATCAGAGCCTAAAAAATCTACTACCAAGGCTCTATGAATAGTACTTGCATCTTCTCCAGTACTCTCACTTAATCTTTTTGCTGCACGTCCTGTAGGAGCAAGCAATTTAACAGATTTTCTCATGGACTTAAATATCTGCAACATACATTTAACAATAGTTGTTTTTCCTGTACCTGGTCCACCAGTAATTACACTAACACCTTTATTAACCGCTAGTGTTACAGCATCACGTTGATTAGCATGCATTTTTATATGATTAAGTTGTTCGAATAAATCTATAGATTCATCAACATTAAGGTCACTCGATTTATATATTTCATTAAACAAATTAAGAGTGTACCCAACTATCTTTTCAGTATTGTAGTACTTGGTTAATACAACGATTTCTCCGCCATCATATTCAAATATTTTAATCAAACTATCCATAACCATCTGGTTAAGAACTCCATTAAGATTAAGCATATCAATACTAATCTTTAATAGTTCACAAACATCGCTTTCTAGATTGGCTAAAGTAACATAAGTATTACCTGTATGATCACAAGATTCCTTCATAGCATGTAAGACGCCTGCTCTAAATCTAAATTGACTTGTCTCACTTATGCCCATCTTTCTAGCAATACGGTCAGCAGTAAAAAATCCTATACCATCTACATCTTCACATAATTTATATGGGTTTTCTTTAAGTATGGTTTCTGTCTTATCAAAATACGTGTTATATATCTTTACCGCTAGATTGGTCGATATTTCATAATCCTGCATAAGCATAACGGCATTTTGCATTTTTCTTATTTCATTAAATGCATCATATATTTCATTGGCTTTTCTTTCAGATATGCCTTTAACTTCGGTCAACTTTTGATGATTAAACTCAATAACATCTAAAGTATCTTCCCCGAATTTATTAACAATAGAAAGTGCCGTAACTGGTCCGACACCTTTAATAAGCCCACTACTTAAGTATTTAACAATACCTTCTTTAGTAGTAGGCTTTACGATTTTTGACCTAGAAACATTAAACTGTTCGCCGTATCTATTATGTTTAACGAAACTACCATCAAGTTCAACACACTCTCCTTGTGTGACTTGTGGGAATTTACCTACAGCGGTTATGTTCTCGCCATTACAATCTATTACAGCAACGGTATATCCATTGTCTGTGTTTCTATATATTATTTCTTCAACAATTCCTTTAAGTACCATAACTCTATTGTATAATAGTTATTGTTTTTAGTCAAAAGTTATTAAAACATTTGTTCGGTTATTCAAATAAATTTTTAAATTTTTTTGTTAATTATAGGCTATTAATCAATAAAAAAATTGACTTAATTATATAAAATAATTAATCTATTATTTGTATTATATACATATATATTAAAAGTTGTCCTTACTTAAACAATAGACAAAAAAGTTATTCAACTTAAATATATTAAATAGACATAAAAAGGAGAAACAATTGTTTAAATTATTCAAATACCTTAAGCCGTACTGGAAAATGATACTTATCACATCAATTATACTTCTAGCACAAGTTGTCATTAATCTACTTGTACCTAATTTATTAAGCGATATGATACGTTGTATAGATCCATCACTCGGCAATAAGGCAATCATTCAAATACTTTGTAAAGGCGGTATTGCGTTATTAGCCGTACTAGGTGTTATTGTATGCCAAATATCTACTAGTTATTTTTCATCAAAAATTGCTATGGGGTTTGGCAGAGATGTAAGAAGTGCTGTATTTAAAAAGACTCAAAGAGTGGCACTAAATGAATTTTATTCTATCTCAACATCTAGTTTAATTAACCGTACTACCAACGATATTACTCAAGTTCAGCAAGTAATACTTATGGCTTTTAGAGTTATGCTTAATGCACCAATTATACTTATAGGTGGTTGTATTATGGCATTTAGTCTAGACACACAATTACCTTTTGTAATAATTGCTATTATTCCCCTACTTATTTTACTATTCGTAGTCGTAGGCAAATTAATTATTCCACTATTTAAAGTAATGCAAACCAATGTCGACAATCTTACCACAGTAACTAGAGAAAATTTAACTGGAGTAAGAGTAATTAGAGCATTTAATACAGAAGAACAAGAAAATCAGAGATTTGCTAAAGTTAACGATATGGTATCCAAAGTTAATACTAAAGCCAATGTTATTATGGGTATCAATATGCCAACTGTCGAATTAATATTTAGTCTTTGCATAGTGTTGTTATTGTACTTTGGAGCACTAAAAGGTAGCAGTGTTGCTGATATAACCGCCCTTATACAATATGGTACTCGTATTATGATGGGTTGTATAATGATGGTTATGATGTTTATAACCATACCACGTGCTAGTGCAAGTGCCCGCCGTATCAATGAAATACTAGATTTACCCGAAACAATATTAAGTAATGATAAAGTAAAGACTTACAAGACTGGCCCTTACATAGGTAAACTTGAATTTAAAAATGTAACATTCAAGTTTGATGGTGCAGAAAATCCAACACTAAAAGATTTAAGTTTTAAAGTAGAACCGGGTCAAACCCTAGCAATTATCGGTGGTACAGGTAGCGGAAAAAGCACAGTTATTAATCTAATCCCACGATTCTACGATGTTACTAGTGGCGAAATATTGCTAGATGATGTGGATTTACGTGACTATAACCCTAAAGAGTTAAGACAACATATAGCACTTGCTAGTCAAAGTGTCGAATTGTTTGGTGGTACGATAAAAGAGAACTTAATGTACGGCAATCCAAATGCGACTGATGAAGAAATTAAACAAGCGACAAAAATCGCTTGTGCCGATAGTTTTATTGAAGCCAAACCAGAAGGTTATAATTACATGATACAAAAAGGTGCTGGCAATTTAAGTGGCGGTCAAAAACAAAGACTTAACATCGCACGTTCCCTACTTAAAAAACCATGCGTATATATTTTCGATGATACTTTCTCTGCTTTAGACTTCAAAACTGATGCAACTATAAGAAAAAATATAAAAGACAATATTAAGGACGCAACTATAATAATAGTAGCCCAACGTGTTAATACTATACAGAATGCAGACAAAATAATTGTACTTAACGATGGCAAGGTAGTTGGTCAAGGTACACATGACCAATTATTACAAGACTGTCCTGAATATAAAGAAATCGTAGAAAGTCAAACTAAACAGAATCGTGTAAAGGGGGTAGAATAATATGTCAGAACAAAGAAAGAACTCTCCTGCACGTCACAGACCTGGCGGTGGTCCACCTGGGGTTGGCGGTACAGAAAAGCCAAAGAATTTTAAACTCGCTTTTAAGAAATTTTTGAAAGAACTTAATGTTATAAAGATACCATTAATACTTACAACTATATTCTCTATAATAGCAATAACCGTATCAATTTTTATACCAAAACTTACTGGTAAAGCACTAACAGAAGTATACAATATTGCTCGTGGACAAGAAAATAGTACATTTACAAAAGTAATAAGTTATTTAATCACCATGTCTATATTGTATTTAATTAATTATTTGTTTAACCTTATCAGTCAAATCTTAATGGGCAAAGCATCGGTAAAGGTGGCAAAAAGTATACGTACTAAATTAAAAGATAAACTTAACAGATTACCACTTAAATATTTTGATAATAGAGAAACCGGTGATGTATTAAGTGTATTTGTAAACGATGTAGATAATATTCAATCTAGCCTACAACAAAGTCTTAACCAATTAATCAATTGTATAATCACTGTTGTAGGAGTACTAGTAATGATGCTTACAATCAATGTATGGCTTACTCTTATTGTAGTAATTTTATTGCCATTAGCATTATTACTTACTGGTTTTGTGCTAAAACACAGCCAAAAATATTTCAATCGCCAAGCAGATGATTTGGGTGCAGTCAATGGACACATTGAAGAAACATACACCAACCAAAAAACTGTAAAAGCATACACCAACGAAGACCGTGCAATTGCTGAATTTGAAGAAAAGAACTCTAGACTATATGAAAGCGGACAAAAAAGTAATTTCTATTCTGGCTTACTTATGCCTTTGATTAACTTTGCTACCAATTTTGGTTATGTAGTATTAAGTCTAGTTGCTTGTATTTTTATACTTAATGGATTAAAGATGAATCCACAAGGAGTAGGATTCGGAGTATTCGATTTCGCACTTGAAATAGGATATTTAACTACCTTCCTTAACTACAGCCAAGACTTTACTCGTCCTATCACACAATTGGCACAAATATTCAACGTCTTCCAGACTACACTTGCCGCTAGTGAAAGAGTATTCGAAATACTAGATGCAGAAGAAGAACCTATATTTGAAGTAACCAACACTTTAGATCATATACAAGGTCACGTAACCATGGAACATTTATACTTTGGTTACACACCTGATAAGATACTTCTTCAAGATGTAAATTGTGATATACCTACTGGCAAAATGGTGGCTATAGTAGGCCCTACTGGTGCTGGAAAAACCACCTTGGTTAATTTGATTATGCGTTTCTACGAACTTAACGATGGCAAAATAACCATAGATGGTATTGATATAAAAACTGTATCAAGAAGTAATTTAAGACAAAAAATAGGTATGGTATTGCAAGACACTTGGTTGTTTAATGGAACTATAAGAGACAACCTAAAATACGGCAATCCTAATATAAGTGACGAAGAAATGATTGAAGTATGTCAGTCAGTTAAAGCACACTATTTCATAACCACTCTAGAACATGGCTATGATACAGTGATTAATGAAACTGGAACTAATATCTCACAAGGTCAAAAACAACTATTGACCATAGCACGTGCAATACTTGCTCACCCAGATATAATGATACTGGACGAAGCAACTTCTAATATAGATACTCGTACCGAAATATTGATACAAAAAGCAATGAAAATCGCTATGTCCAACCGAACAAGTTTTGTAATTGCACATAGATTATCAACCATAGTAAATGCTGATAAGATATTGGTTGTCAATGATGGTAACATAGTTGAACAAGGCAATCATAATGAACTTATGAAACAAAAAGGATTCTATTATAACTTATACAATAGCCAATTTAGTTAATACTTAAATGATTAAAACAATCGGCATATAGAGTATTAGTCAAACAAAAATATAAAAACAAAAAACACTAGCAATCACACTAGTGTTTTTGTTTTTAATTAAAATGTCCTTGAATTATTTATTTAAGCATTTTCGGCATTTGTAATAATACCAATTTGGCTTTTTTCAATTACTGTACCAGCAACAATTTTGTTATTTTTATCACGAGTAGCAGTAAAAGTAATTACCAAAACTTTACCATTATTGGTCTCCCATATATAAGTAACTTGGTCAGTAACTTCACTACTTGTACGTCTACCAGCACCAAATATATCAGTAACTTGTTTATATGTCTGTCCTACTTCAATCTTGTTGTAATTAGTTTCTGTTAAAATCTGTGCTAAAGGTTTTGAACCCGCCTTATCACGATTGTTTTTTACTATAAAATAAATACCGGTAGCCAAAAGAAGTGCAAGCATAACTGATACACACACAATACTTATTATTTGATATTTGTTTAATTTCTTTTTAGAAGAATTATTAACTTCTGCTGGTTTGCTTTGCTCTGCAGTAGTAGATTCAACTTCCATATTTTGTTGTTCTGGTTTTAGTTCTTGTTCCATAACGAAACTCCATTATACACATTTCTTATTATATATTTTACTAATTAATTTATATTTAGTCAATTTATACAACATTAATTTATGTGACTTTGCAAGTTTCTATTGACAATTAAACACAATTTTAGTACTATGGTACTAGTTTTTAACTTGCTATGACCAAAAACTAGTAGTAGATAAAGACAGTGTATAGAGAGAAGTTGGTTGGTGAAAAACTTTCACACTTTATTTATGAATTACAATTTGCGAGCAAGCCGTCTAACTTTTGCGTTAATAAAGTTAATCAAGGTCTAACATATGTTAGATGAATTAAGGTGGTACCACGAAAGCACACTTCGTCCTTAAAAATTTAAGGATAGTGTGCTTTTTTAAGGAGAAAAATATGACAGATAAAAATTTATACAAAACTCTTAAAGAACGTGGTCTTTTATATCAATGTACAGATGAAGATGCATTAAAAAAGATGCTTGAAAGTGGCGAGCCTATAGTATTGTACGAAGGTAGTGACCCTACTGCAGATAGTTTACATATAGGACACTGCATACCATATTGCATAATGAGAAGATTCCAGAAAGCAGGACACAAAGTACTACTTCTTATGGGTGGTGCAACTGCTTGTATAGGCGACCCAAGTGGCAGAAGCGAAATTAGAAAAATTATGACTCCAGAAGACATAGCCCAAAATATAGAAAAAATAAAAGGCAGTCTTTCAAAGTTTTTGGATTTTGACGGAGACAATCCTGCAATCATTGTTAACAATGCAGACTGGTTTAAGGATTATGCATACACAGACTTTATGCGTGATATAGGTGTATATTTTAACGTAAACAAAATGTTGTCCAACGAGATATATGCCAATCGTATCAACGAAGGTGGATTAACATTCTTCGAAATGGGATATATGTTAATGCAGGCTTACGACTTTATACATCTTAACCGTGAATATGGCTGTACCCTACAATATGGTGGTGGCGACCAATGGGGAAATATAGTCGCTGGTGTTGAACTTCAGCGTAAACTTAATTTTGCCAATAACACCAATATATCTTTAGTAGGTGCTACTAACCCACTACTACTTACTCCAGAAGGTAAAAAGATGGGCAAAACTGAAAAAGGTGCTATATGGATAGATAAAGACAAAATCAGTGCTTATGACTTCTACCAAGGCGTATACCAGACACCTGATAATTGCGTAGAAATGATGTTTGCACTATTTACCGATATACCTATGGACGAAGTTAGAAAATTAATTAAAGAAGATATTGTTAATGCTAAACGTGTATTAAGTTATGAAATAACAAAGTTTGTACGTGGCGAAGAAGATGCCCAACTAGCACAAGAAGCAAGTAAAGCATTGTTTAGTGGTAATGGCAACTTGGACAATGTACCTACTTTCAATATTGACAAAACACAATTGCCTATGTCTCTAGTTGATATGCTAGCACTAACTAAACTAGTAACTTCAAAAAGCGAAGGTAGACGTATGTGTGAACAAGGCGGCGTATTGGTTAACGGCGAAGTTAAAAAAGATTTTGCTTATCAGTTAAATACTGAAGACTTTGTAGACAATGTATGTCTATTAAAGAAAGGTAAAAAGAACTTTATGAAAGTAGTTATTAAGTAATTTCTAAAATTAAAACACTAATAATACAACTATATAAAAAGAGAAGATGGATTACATCTTCTCTTTTTTTGTTAACATATTAAAATTTCTTTCATAATACAAAACACGACTTATTGTCATAAAACTATAAATATATGTCAATATTGTATATGATAATTATCAATACTAATAACATACAATAATAACTAGAATAATGGTTTCTCCATATATTCTGGTATATTTAATCCCAATAACTTAAGCACTGTAGGTGCTACGTTACATAGTTTACCAGACATAAGGTGCTCATTTTTATGTTTTTCAGATACCAACCATAGTGGTACTGGATTAGTAGTATGTTGAGTAAGTACATTACCTTTTTCATCTATCATTTCTTCACAGTTACCATGGTCAGCAGTAATAATACAATCACCACCCATCTTCAACGTAGCCATAGCAATACGATAAGCACACTGGTCACAAAGTTCTACCGCTTTTATAGCCGAATCAAGATTGCCTGTATGTCCTATCATATCTGGATTAGACAAGTTAACTAATACAAAATCATACTTACCACTTTCTACAGCATTAACTACTTCATCAGTTATTTCTTTTGCACGCATCTGTGGTACAGATGAGAAGTCTTGTACATCTATAGAATCAATAAGTTTTCTATCTTCTCCATCATTGGCTTTTTCAATACCACCATTAAAGAAGAAAGTTACGTGAGCATACTTTGTAGTTTCGCTAACGTGGAATTGTCTCTTACCAGCAACAGATATTAAATGCGATAAGTTGTTAACTATAACTTCTGGTGGATATGCTACCAACACTCCAGTAAAGTCACTGGAATATTCGGTCATACAACAATAGCATAGGTTGTTAATATCTTTTACTTCAAACTCATTAAATGGTCTTTGTGTGATGGCTTGTGTGATTTCTCTAGCCCTATCAGTACGATAGTTGAAGAATATAAAGCCATCATTATCTTTAATAGTAACATTTTTAATTATAGTAGGTTCGACAAATTCGTCATATATACCCTTGCTATAACTTTCTTCAAGAGCCTTAACTGGGTCATCACATTTAATCTCGGCTTTACCAAAAACCATCATATCATATGCTTTTTTAACTCTTTCCCAACGTTTCTCTCTATCCATAGTATATACTCTACCGGATAGTGTAACTATTTCTGCTTTGCCTTTTATATATTCTTCAATCTCTTTAACAAAACCAATTCCGCTATCTCTTAAAGTATCTCTACCATCTAGTATTGCGTGGATATAAACATTTTTGATACCTTTATCATGCGCCATATCAACTAATGCTTTTAAATGGTCGATGTGTGAATGTACACCACCATTAGAAAGTAGTCCCATAAGATGTAGACTAGAATGATTGTCAACAACATGTTGCATTACTTTATTTAAGGATTGATTATTAAAAAATTCTCCTGTTTTTATATCATTGTTAATACGTGGAAGATCCTGATACACAATTCTGCCAGCACCAAGGTTTAAATGTCCTACTTCACTATTACCCATTTGACCTGCGTTAAGTCCTACACCTTCGCCACTTGCAATCAATGTAGTATAAGGATAAGAATTTAATTTCTTTAGATTTGGAGTCCCCTGTAATCTTACCGCATTACCTTCAGTACGTAGACTTAATCCAAATCCATCTAAAATAACTAATGTTACCATATACACTCCTAAAAATACTCTAATAAAATATAATATTAGTTAAATGCTTTTCAACATCAACTTTTAACTATATTCTACCATTAGCATTATATCATTTTTATATTATTTAGTAAAATGCTTAAGTTTTTTATTACGCAAAAAAATGTTTAAAATGTAAGTAACTATTAACCTTACGTTTTGGGATTCCGAAAGGTGCATAGCACACTTTCGATTTGACTAACGTCA
>ERZ808245.232-NODE-232-length-31593-cov-3.866098_pt1 | contig 31593 bp, 11 predicted proteins | sample MGYA00521243_ERZ808245 | MGnify/ENA primary metagenome ERZ808245 (study PRJEB31516, sample SAMN03275576) | gut metagenome | biome: mammalia-associated habitat; material: feces | host: Papio cynocephalus | place: Kenya | collected 2012-07-07 ... | reverse complement strand
CACCGCCATAAACTGCACTGTTTTCACTTAACACGCAGCCCGCCTCAAAACTAATATTGCTAACTGCTGGAGCCACCTTGTCGCCGACATAATATAGTCCGCCGCCATATGTTGCTTTGTTGCCAATAATTTGAGTGCTTACGCCAACAACAACTCTTTGCACACCTTCTGCCACATAAATTGCACCGCCATATGTTTTAACTTCGTCAAGAGTTTTGCTTGCATAAGTTGCCATGTTGCCGTTTTCAAATGTTGCAGAATGAATGACAATTCCTTCGCCCACTCCGTCAACTTTGTTGCCGACATAAATGCTTGCGCCCATTGTTGCACAGTTTTTGTCAAATGTGCCGCCAGCAATTTCTGCTGTGCCATTTGTCCAAATTGCACCGCCGTTTGTTGCACTGCAATTTTCTATTGTTGCGTCAGTCACAAGCAAACTGCCGTTGTTCCAAATTGCACCGCCGTTTCCCTTTGTGGAGCAGTTTGAAATTTTTGCCCCAACTAGAACAAGTCTGCCGTAGTTTACAATCGCTGCACCGTTGTTTGTTACATTTTGATTTGCCACCACAAGCACATCGCCCGCAACAAGAGTTGCACCACTTGCCACATAAATCGCCCCGTCTGTACTCCCGTCATTATTGCCGTCAAGAGTTATTGTAGAGTTGTTGCTATCAAATGTAACCTGTCCGTTTTCAACTCTTATCATGTAACTTGAAAGACTTGTTGCTCTTGTCAGTGTAACAGGCTTGCTTGCTGTCACTGTTATGGAAATTGCTTTGTTAAAGACAAGTGCCGATTTAAGTTCAATTTTGCTAGAAACAATTTCAAGTGTGTCGCCGTCAAGAAGGTTTTTGATTGCTTCGCCAACTGTTTCGTAGTTAATTCTATTTATTTCGCCAGCGGAAACATTATTTTTGATAATAACTGCTTCCACCTTTTGCCAGTTGCAATGAAGAGTCAACTTCGTTAGGTCTTTTATGCAGATTGAAGGGTTTGAAAAATCATACATTGTATCAACATTTTCGTGATAAATGTTATCGACACCCGTAAATATGCCGTTGACTGCATAATCAGCCTTGCTGAATGTGTCAAGAAGTGAAGCATAAGTCAAATATTCTCTGCTTTGTGGAAGGGACATTTTGACGCTTGGCTCGCCACTCTTGCTTGTTCCGCCGTTGCCGTCAAAGGTTATTTCGACCATTGTTTTTTCATATTGAGCCACAAAGCAAACTGTTCCGCCGTTTTCTTCAACAAGTTTAAGTTTCGACTTTGTTTCTTCAACAGTTTCGCCCATTCTGTTTAGTGAGAATGAATCTTTAAGCCCCATAACTTTATCAATAAGAGGAATGAAGTTTGAAGTTGTAGCATCAACATAGAAAACTTTCCAGCCTACGCAAGTGAGATATTGTCTTGCTGGTGCGGTGAGATAAATCCTGTCTGTAAACATGATATTCCCGCCACCAACTTCAATGTATTCCGACTTCTCATTTTGATAATATGACTTGTAAGCATAAGACCTTTGTTCCCAAACTGCTTTTAATGTAACTTGTTTGTAAGGTTTGATAGTTTGAGCATCCATTCTTCTGCTGCCAGTTGCCTCGCCGTCAACATAACCGTCAAAATAGTTTTGCAACTTGTATCCCGCCCTAAAGCCCGTTAAGTTGTCAAGGAATTTAAGAGTGTTGTCGTCTGAGTCGTCAAGTTGAATTTTAAATGGCTCTGTATAAGTTGTGCCATTGTAAGTTATCTCGCCGCCGTTTGGGTCGATTGTAATATCTTCCGCCATTTTTATGATGTCAAGATAACTGCCGCTTCCAGCAAGAACAAATTTCTTTGTTTCTTCGTCAAGTTCAAAATATTCCTCTGCAAATGTCGCAAGGACTGAACTGTCAAACTTCACCATATGGAGGCCTGCAATTTCTGCGTCCGTTGCCACATCATAAAGGTGAATAACAATTCTTTCCCTATTTTCCATTGTGCTTGACATATTTCCTGAAACAGTCAACATTTGAATATTTGCACTTAATTTATCCTTAGAAATTGGGCTGAAATAGATGTCTGTTATATAAGACTTTTCGTCCATAACAATTTTTCCGTGCGAAACAGAAGTGCCTCGAATTTCCGATTCGACGGTTGTCTTTGACGAAATTTCCACATTTTCGCTGTTTACAAATTTTGCATTTATAAGTGTAAGTGTTCCATTCTTCCCAACATAAACTTGATGACTATCTGTTGAAGCCACAACAAGTCCAATGTTCCCTTGCATTGTCACTTGCGAATTGCCAGAAATATACAGCACTTCGCCAAACATTGAAGTTTCAGAAAGCGTATTTGCGTCAAATGTAACATTTGTGATAACTGTATTTGTGTTTGAAGAGTTAACAAACATTGCCCCGCCACGAACAGCTGAGTTTGAAGATAGAACTGTGTTGTCACCAGTAAATTGGGTGTAACTTGACCCGCCAACATAAATCGCACCTCCGTCCCTTTCTGCAGATGAGTTTTGAACCCTTGCACCATTTAGGATAAGCCTTGATAAGCCTTCAAGATAGAATGCTCCGCCACTTACTGCAGCATTTCCATCTGCCGTGCCTTCAAATAGCAAGTTCCCGTTATTCATATACACAGCACCGCCACGTTGATATTGTGCGTTGCCGCCCAGTGCTTTTGACCCAGATATATTAACAGTTTTCCCAAGCGTGAGCATAAAGTTTGGAGCAGCGTTTTGTACATAAATTGCTCCGCCTTCGTTTACATATTCGTTAGAGTCAAAATACAAGTTGTCAAGCGATGTATTTTGTTGCAAATCGATGATTGCTATTGCTCCCGCATAAGTTGCTTTGTTAGATTTAAATGTAACAGTCAAAGTTTCATTGTTTGTTGTTTTTTGCAAAATGTTTTTGACATAAACTGCCCCGCCAAAGCCTTCACTTGCAACATTGCTTTCAAAATATCCGCCGTCAAGCACAAGCCCTTGTGGTGCGAAGATTGCACCGCCGCTTGTTTTTGCCGTATTCTTTGTAAATGTTGGATTGCCAACAAGAGTAAGCACGCCCGAAGCAAACACTGCACCGCCGTTTCCAAGCGAGTTGTTTGAATCAAACTCCATAAATGTTGTTGCAGAGAGTTTGAGGTCTGCTTGCGAATAAATCGCACCGCCGCCAAGAGAAGAACCCGTTGCAGTATTTCCGCTAAATGTGCAATCGGAAATATTTGACTTGCAGTCAGCACTTATATAAATAGCTCCGCCAACAGAAGCAGTGTTATCCTTAAACCACACATTTTTAAGTGTTACTTGTGCGTTTTCTTGTGCGAAAATTGCACCACCGTTTCCACTTGCTGTATTTTCTTTATATTCGTCTTTTGTCTTGCCAAAAGAAATTCCGTCTTTGTCGTCTGCTTCAGCGTTTAATATGCCATAACTTCCAACATAAATTGCACCGCCGTTTATACTGCTGTTTCCAGAGAACACAACACCAGTTCCAGAAATATTTACAACGCCATAAAGAGCGCCTTCTTCCCCCATTTGTCCAAACACTGTAATCATGCCGCCACGATTTTCGTTTGTGACAGTTGCGTTTTCAAAGCGAGTGTAGCCCAAAATATTAAGCACCGAATTTGGATTTACAACAATCAAACTTTCACTTCTATTCTTAACTGTCCCTTGTGAAATAACAAGATTTGTCCCGCTCTTCCCGTCTATTGTAAGTTTTGCTTTTGTATAGTCACCGCTGACACTTGTTCCACCAACAACAAACATAGCCTTGCCCTCTGCAAAGTCGTCAGAAAGTTTAAGAGTAACTTCACCTGCTTTTGCACTCAAAATTACATCTGCAAGAACTACAAGTTCGCTTTTCACTTCAACATTTTGTTTTAGGATAACAATGTTAAATTGCGAGTAAGTTGTGCCATAAACATTTGATGAAACATCTTCAAATGCTTTTGAAAGTGAAGAATAAAACCACTTTTCAGTTTCCTTTGTGCTGTTTGTAGGCTGGACAAAACATTCAGCCTCTTCCCAAATTGCATAAAGTTCATGCACACCCGTTGAACTTTCTGTAACAACATATCTGTCCCCAGGAGCATACAAAACACCTTGTCCGTCAGTTGCATAATTTTTATTTTTTGAGAAGCCAACAAGCGAGTAATTTTCCCTTCTGCCAATGTTTTCAAATTCGCCAAAGTCATACATTGTTGGAAGCAAAATTTCTGTGCCTGGATACACATCTTTTTCTGCCGTCACGCTGCCCTCTTGCGAATCATTGTTGTTTAGGATAAGTTTTACTGTAAGTCTTTTGAACATAACAGTAACAGTTATTTTTCTGCCAAGGTCGCTAAAGTCTGGGTTGCTTTCGTCCATTCTAAACAAGTCGCCAGCGCCATATCCCAAGTTGCCGTTTATTTTGTAGTTAGAGAATTCATAGCCGTCAAGCCTTATGAGTTGTCTTGAAACATATTTTCTGCCGCTTTCGGCGTCAACAAAGAAATATCTTCCGTCTTCGTCAACAGATGTTTCATAACTAACATTGTTTCCGTCCTTTTCAAATGTCACTTTTTCTGGATAAACATTTGGGTCAACTTTTTGTGCTTCGCCGTCAATGTTAAGTGAATTTCTAAGCGTGACTTTTGGGTTCGACAAGTCTGTATCATTCATAAACACAGACCAAGCTCTGTCCTCATTTTCGCCAACATAGAATTTAAGTTCAAAGACACTTTCGCCAAAGGCAACTTGCTTTGTATAGAAGTAACTTCCAGCATACAGTCCCGAAGTTTCCAGTTCAAAGTTTGTGACACTTTCTCCGCTTGAAAGAGCAACTCTTTGTGGAACGCCCGCAGCATCTCTTTCAACAGTTGTCACATCGTCATAAGTTACAAACAATGTTTTGTTCACTTCGCTTGCAAGTGGCAAATTGAAAGACAAGCCATAGCCAACTTTCTTCTTAAGAACATTCATCATGCCAAGACTTGATGAAAATTCCTGATTGTTAATTGTTGTATTTATGTGACCTAGAGGTTCATAAACAAATTCAACATCATATTCATTTGGCTTCCAAACTGCATACAGATAGAAGTTGTGTGCAGGGAATTTAAATTCATTTCCCGCTTCACCCCTAACATTTTGCAAGTTTTCTACATAGCTAAACTTCCCTTCGCCAGAGAGAATTTGAGAGTAAACATCAACACTCTTTTCATCGTCCTTAAATGAATATCTTACGCCCAAGCCCTCAAAGTCAGAGTATATTTCGCTTGCAACTGGATATTCATTGTAATAAGCCCAGCCAACGAAGGTGTAGCCATAACGAAGATTGGTTGGTTTAATACTGTTTATGCTTGCCAAAGTTTCATCGCTTAGTGGGTCGCCACATTTAATTGTTTTGCTTGCGATAACTTTGCCGTCACTGTCTTTTGACAAGTCCATAAAGAGAATGTCATAACTGTGAAGTGCCAAAACGAGAGCAAACTTTTCGTCATCACATCTAAGCACAAATGAAGCACTTTGTGTTAGTGTGAATATTTCTTCATTTCCGTCTTGCAAATATTGCTTGTAGGCGTTATAAAGTTTTGACTTGTTTTCTTCGCCATTTTCCATAACTGAAGCAAATTGCACAACAGGTTTGTTCATAACAGCATTCTTTGTAACAAAGTCAATTTCAACATGATTTACTTCTTCGCTGTCTGCTTTTTTATTCAGCCAATTTTCCTTTGAAATTGTAATTTCGTGGAATTTTCTTTCGGTCACAGTTTCTTTCTTGCCGTCAACAATTTTGACTGTTTCGCTTAGATATGTGCCAAGGAAAATTCTTTGTCCGTCTGCAATGAAAGCATTGCCATAAATTTCAACTGAACCTTGGTTTAGAATTGCGATATATGTTGTAGAATTATTTTCTTCCAATGTAACATCGCCAAGTCGCACCTTGCCATAGTTGTAAATTGCACTGGCTGTTGCAGTTGCAGTGTTATATCCCAGTCCGCCAGATTGGAAGTCAAACTCGCCTTCTTCTTCAATGTAAAGTCCGCCACCAAAACTTGCATTATTTCCAACATATCTTGCAGCAAGAGCATTATCTTCACTTCCGCCAAGGGTTGGGTTTTCTTCAATAACACCGCTGCTCACGTCATTCAGTTTTTCAAAGGTGTTTGTATCTTTAAAGGTGACTTTTCCCTTTTTAATATACACGGCACCGCCGTTGTCCGCTCTGCAGAATGTAAACGAAGAATTCGCTACAACAAGATCGCCGTCTGCGACATAAATTCCGCCACCGTTCTTTGGATAAATCTTTTGTCCGTCTGCGTCTTCAAGATAGATTGAAGTCTTAAATGAAACATAATTTATTTGTGACTCAGCCTCATATGTGCTTGCATAGTAAATCGCCCCGCCCAATTCAGCATAAGTTTTTTCTAGTGACGAAAGTTCACCCTCTTTGCCAGAAAGTGAGAAATTAACATTTTCGCCAACATAAATAGCACCGCCACGTTTTGCCCAAGCATAACTTATTACATTGCCAGTCAAAACGACTACTGCTGTTTGAGATATTGTTCCTTCAACATAAATTGCACCGCCGTCACCGTCAACAACATCGCCCGATGTTGCCACATTTTGACTGAACACAGAATCACTTACAGTCAAACTGTTGCCACGGAAATAGATTGCCGAGCCATTTTGAGCATAGGTTGTGCTAAATAGAGAGGTCTTAACAACTACATCTGTGTTGTTCCCCGCAAAAATGCCAGCACCGTTGCCTTTTGCTTCTTCGCAAAGTGAAGCCATCGCAGTCACATCTACATTTGCGTCAACTGCATAAATGTCATTCCCGCTTTCTCCTTCACCGTCAGTGAAGTTGTGATACATCATGACTGACCAAGTTTTGCCTGCTGCTTCGTCAATAAGTCCAGAAAGTTGCAATGAACTTTTAACAAGTGTAGTGCCGTCAAGACCGCCAACAACTGCAATCGCTCCGCCAAACATTGCACTGTTTTCTCTAAAGGAAATATCATTTTCGCCTTGTTTGATGTTGCCATAATCATCTGTATCAGTAACATAACAAGAGTAATATGAAACTTCGCTTCCGCTTGCATAAATTGCCCCGCCAAAACTTCGTCCTTTATTTCCAACTCTTGAAATATTTTGCAAGAATTTTACAGAGTTTATTGTAAGTGTAGATTTTGAAAGAACAGCCACCGCTCCGCCATAAGTTGACAAGTTTTCATCAGAGAATGTTCCCACTACGCTATTGTTTTTAAATTCGCCATTAGAAATGGAAACACTGCAGCCGCTTTCCGCACAAATTACACCGCCAAACAAACTGCTGTTTGTTCCAGAAAGCATGTTGCCGCTGAAATTGACACCGTCAAACGTAACACTTCCGCCAACAGCCCAAACAAGCGAGCCTTTGCTTGACAAAGTGTTGTTGAAATTTGTTACTTCAATTCTGCCTGTTATTTCAAAAGCACCACTTTCCACTTTAACAAACACATCACCGCTCTTGCCTTCGCCTTCAATATTAAAGGACAAGTTGTCAGTTGTGTTTCTTATTGCAAACAAGCCGTTTTCACCAACAATAACTGCAACCCCAGTTGTTTGTCGTCTTAGGACAATATTTTTTGCTGATTTGTTATAAATATCTACAACAACTTTTCTTGACCCAATGTTAACAGTGTTTTTAATGTAGTGATATTTTGTTGTGTCGCCCTCTAAACTAACTTTGTCAAGAAGCATAATGTTTGCTTGTCGTGTTTCAAAAGTGTCGTTGTCTTTGTCGGCAACATCTTCCAAAGCGTCTTGCAAACTTTCATAGAATTTGTGACCGATATTTGTGTTTACATTGAAGTAGTTATCAATAAAGCATTCTGCTTCCGCCCACACAACTTCAAGTTCATAAACATAATTGCCGTTTACTTCTCTCACTTCACCAAAATATCTGCTTTCGCCAGTTTTTGCAATATGGAGAGTTGTTGCACGAGGGTTCTTTGTGTTGCTGACAATAGCACTTGAACTTGCATAGCCATAAGGTTCAATATATCCCTTTGCAACCTTGCCAAAGCGAACAATTCTATCCAAGTTTGGATAATAGAAAGAGCTGAATGGGTTTGAGATAATAAGATATTTGCTATCTCCCTCAACAAGTGTTTCAAGATAGCCATAATCTTGCCCAGCACTCTCGCCATAGTAAGCATAATCTTCGCTGCTAGGTCCAAGTTTAATCTTAACGGTTACAGAAACACTTTCCCAAATTGTTACAAGGTGAATATTTTTCCTAACACTATCGCCGTCCATTAAGTTTGCGAAGAATTTGTCGGAAGTGAGTTCTACAGTTTCGCCAGCAGATAGTTTCATTTCACTTGTAGCGTTGTAAACATTCCAGCCAGCAAAAGCATCTTGCTTGCCGTCTGTTGAATGTGTCCAGCCGAAAATCTTTGTTGCATAGTCACTTGTATCATACTTTGTTGGAAGCGTCCAACTTTCGCCATACCAAATGTCACAAGTCGCCATACTGTCAGCCCCATTTCCAGCACCATTTTTGTAGTCGTCAATGCTCTTGAAAAATGTGACTGTCACTTTAACTTGTCGCCACAAAGCATAGAAGGTTACATCGCCAGTGAGAGTATATTCTTCATTTTCGTCATAGACTTTGAACGAAGTAGCAAGAAGATTTGTCACATATTCTTCGCCCATAAGAGTCTTAAATCTTTCAACATAAACTTCGTGATCTCTAACAACTTCTTTTACAAGTTGATTTTTTATTGTATTCTTTTCTTCCTCTGTTTGCGTGGTTAAAGATTTTATATATTCTTCAATATACAAATTCTTCCATTTTGCAACATATTCAGAGTAAGTCTTATATCCGCCAGCGTTGTCCGACCAGCCGACAAATTCATATCCAACTTTTCTTGGGCCAGCGTCATAAGGACTGCCGCCTTCGTTTATTAGCATTTTCTTTGGAAGGTTAATTTTCCCATCACTCCCCTCTGGTGCAACTGGGTCAATAACTTCTTTTGCAGAAGACGATTGTCCATATCTTCCGCCATTGAGTTCAAACATTGCAACAGCACTCCAAAGACCATAAAGTCTGTTGCTGTCATTATCCCTTGCCACAAATGGAACAATTGAATAATTTAGATATCCGTCAGTCCAGCCATAGAAAGTATTGCCACCAGCGGACGAGGCAAGAAGCAAGTTGAAACAGTCAATTTGGTCGCCATAATTTGCAGAAAGTTTAATAACTGTAACACTGACGCCATTTATTGTTTCGGCAGTTGTTTCCACTTTGTGAGATCTGCTTGCGTCAAGAAGACCGTCAACTTCACTAAACAGTTCTCTGTAAGCTGCTTCAAATTGAGCATAAGAAGCACTGTCAAAATTTCCTTCAACATCATTTGTTTTTGAGTTTGGACTTACAACGATTTCAACTTGATTTCCAATCCACTCAACAAACAAATCGTCATTTGCCACAACAACAAAGTCACATGTCGAATCTTTAACACTAAGTCTTTCTGTGTCATACACAATTTCGTCAAACTCGTCACGCACAACATTTCCGTCTGTATCTGTTTGTGGAATAAGATGAATGAAAGCCTTTGTTTCTGCCGAATAATTTTCTCTTGCAAACCAAGAAAGTATTTTCTCATTCAGAACAATGTTTGCGCCATAATATGTCCAAAGATAAATATTGCCGTCAGCGTCCGCTGTCCAAGCGTTTCCTTGTCCGTCACTTTCTCCGTCCCAAAGTTTTGAGGAAGTTGTGTCAGTCAAAGTGCCTTCATTTGCATTTATAACAAGTTTGTAACAATTCCACATTGCAGTCAGTTCAATGGTTGCTGTTTCTGGATTTAAATATGAAAGCAATTCTTCTTCCAAATTTGCTTCACCTTCTATGCCAAAAGTTGCTTCATTTATTACAAGTTTTTCACCTGCAAGAGAAAGCATTTTTGTTGGTTCCAAAATATTTCCGTCTTCCCTTGTGGTCAAAGCCCAGCCAGCAAACGAGTAAACATTATCCCCCACTGCCTTTGAAAGCTTTGTTTCGTCAAGAAGAAGCGATTTAAGACCACTCAAGAGAATTCCATCAGTTTTAAGTTCAGAGAATTTTACAACATTATCAGTTAAGATGTAGCACGACCCGTCTGCGTCACGATAGAAATATACATTTGCCTTGTCGGAATAGTCGCCAAAATACAAGTTGAGTTTAAGTCTGTATTGTACCTCTTCCCAACCCATGTTTAGAGTAACAGTTCTATTTGTGTCGCTTAAGTCGTCAGAGTTTATAAACCCGCCAAAATCTTTGGAGAAAACAAGGCTTGTTTCACTTGCAAAAGTCTTGTCGTTATACACCCAGTTTGCAAAATTTTTGAACACCTTTTCTGTCGAGTCAAAGGCAGTTGTAACAAGAGTTATGCCACTATCTTCCAAAAGTTTTTGCACGCTAAAAATGCTATCATATTTCACAACAAAGTCTTTTTGTCCGTCAAAGTTTTTGCTTGTTTGGTCTTTCAAACTTAAAACATAATCTTCTTGTTCCCAAATTGGATAAAGTTTCACAGCACTTGTTTTCTTTTCAAAAGCAAGCAAATTTGTTGTCCCATTTTGGTCGCCAGTTGGCGAGAAGAAATAACTGTTTTTATTGTTAAGTTTTGTATAATTCCCGTCAACTTTTGAGTGATCTCTTTCAGTTGTCCAGCCAATTTGCTTCCAGCCAAAGAGATTGTAGCCTTCAAGAAGTGAGAAGCCTAACACAAATTCACTTTCACCCGTTTCAGAGTTTCTTTCTGTGTGTCCAATTTCACCAAGTTTGTTAACTTCAAGTGTTTGATATTTTGCAGCGTCTGTTATATATCCCGTTGCTCTGTTATTGTAGCCATAAACTACGTTTGATGTTTCGTCAAGCACTTCATTGCCGCTAGCGTCTGTGATAGTTGGAGCGTTTACAACTGGCAATGATTGCACGTAAGTCACTGTTACATCAGTTGGTGACCAAAGAAGTGTAAACCACAATTCAAATGCTTCACTTTGTGCATTCCAAATAAGGTCAAAATTAACACTGCTATTTTTTGCCACTTCAAACACCGTGTTTTCAATGTAACTTCTATTCCCTTCTTCGCAAACACCTTCGCCCGCATAATTTCTAAGGAAAACATAAGCATATTGTTCGCCGCTACACACTGCATTTGGAAGGGTTGCAAGGTCAACTTTGTCGCCAATCAAAAGTTCTTCAACAAGCAAAACATTTTTGCCCGCTCTTACGCCTTTTGACACTTTAAGTCCAGACGTATTTTCAAGCGAATCAAATTTTGCGTCTTTATCTTCGCCAATAGCAGCACCCGTTGGTTCAACAACAAGTTTAATTTCCTTACTTTGCCATTTTGCAACAAGCGTTATATCTTTTGCTGGAAGTTCAAACTCGCCATTCACAACTTCCACATTTTCGTCAAGAGAAATAAAACTTGAGAAAGCATAAAGTGGGTGTTCTGCCCCCTCGTCTTCAAATCTTACGCAGGTTGTTGTGCTTTCGCTAGGCGTCAGTGTTTTGACCATAGTTCCACTTTCGCCAAAACGCTTTGAGTAGGTGTAAGTTTTTACAATTTCGCTTCCGCTTTGACCGTCTGTGTCTGTAAAGGTTGCATTGCCGAAGTTGTATGTAACTTTAATTTCTTTCCCTTTCCAGTTTGTTGTGAAATCGTAGTTTGTCTTATATCCAATATCTTGTACTTCTGGGTTAAAGGTTGTGGTTTGTCCATCAAAGACCAAGCCCTCAATTTCAAAACTTTCAAACACCCAGCCGCCAGTGCTGCTTGCCTTCAAGAAGAATTTTGACATGTCAACATTTTCACCATATCTAAACCCTTCTGAAAGGACAGTCACATTTGAACTATTTTCCGCAGGGGAAAGTTCTGGGTCATTGGCATAAATTGAAATTGAATATTCTTTTCCAACCCAAACAGTGTAAATGCTAAGCGTAGAAACGTTGTTCAAAGCATAAAGTGTGTCAAATTGATAATTTACACCACTCGACCTATAAAGTGAGAAGCCCAAAATCTCATAATTTGCTTTTGCAAACGTTGCGAAAGATACTCGTTTTTCAACGCTACCCGCTCTATAAATTAAAACTTCATTTCCAAGTTCGTCAAATTGAATTCCATTTCCTTCGCCAAGAACAACTTGGAAAGAAATTTGTTTTTCAACTTCATTCCCAGCATTTTCATAAACATTGACATTTGCAACAGCAAGCCAGTTTGCAGTTATAACAACTCTGCCACTTTCTGTGTTCCAAACTTTGTTTCCGCCCGCAAGGGTCAAAACGTCTTTTCCATTGTCAACATTATATCCATTCAAAACAAACATTTCTCTTGAAATATTTTCCGCAGTTGGAAGTGTTAAGAAACTATCATTTGAAACATATTGAGTAATAATAATTTGTCTTGTAGCATATTCAACTTTTATAAGATTGTTTGCAAAGCCGCTGTCACTATTGAAGTAGCCACTTGCAATAGTTCCACCATTCACATTTATAACAATGGTGCTTGTTTTTCTTGTCCAAGTTGCTGCAATGCTGGCTACATATTTGTTAAGTTGAGCGTCATATTCCACAACACTTGCGTCAAGCATAAATGTCGTTTCAAAAGTGCTACCATTTTTATTTGCTTTCCAAGAAATTATTTCAAAATATGGATGAGCAGAATATTGATTTTTGTCACTTACATCAATAGTGTAAAGTTCGCCAAATTTTCCGTAGAAAGTTTCTGTAACATCATTTACAAATGGTCTATCCCCTCTTTCGTCTTCTGTGTTCATATCTGCCACAATTTCAACATCTGATTTTTCAAATACTGCACAATAAACACTGTCTTGAAGTGGCATTGCAAGAAGATTGCTTGAAGTGTAGATAGTTTTGCTTGTTGCACTTGTCCAGTTTGTCATGCCAACACTTCCCTCAACCCAGCCAACAAAATTGTGACCAAAGAAATATGGTGTTGTGGTTTTGCCCGCAGCAACAAAAGTTCTGTATATGTTATTTAAGTCTAAGAAATCGCCCGTTGAAAAATCTCTTTCAATAACAACTTCTTCAGTTGTCAGTCCAGACTGAGCAAAAGACTTGCCGTCTTGATCTCTAAGAGTAATTGTAATTTTTGCACTTGCCCATTCAGCAACAAGTGTTGTTGGAGCGGAAACATCAAGTGAGAAAACCCTCTTTCCGTTTTCATTCCAGCCGCCAAACACAAAGCCAAATCCGTTTGCGTGTTCAAATTTATATTTTCCAAGAGTATTTGCATCAATTTCGCCACACACAATCCAATCTTCAAAGCCCTTTACAGAAATTGTTTGACCGTTTGCGTTGTAATCAACATCTATCAAAGCGGCTTCGCCTTGAGCGTTAGTTGCCCCAGTTATAAAGCCGTCAGCAAATTTCCTTCCCGCCACGAATGTAACTTTTGCTTTCCAAACGGCATAAAGCACAACTTCATTTTTGCCAAGGAGATTGTAGGAGTTCAAATCGCCTCTTGTAATTTTGAGCACGCTCCCTTCGCCAAAGGAATTTTGAATTATTGAAAGATTATTTGTTGCGTCAGTTGCATTGTTATTTTTCCACCAGCCAGCGAACTCAAATCCTTCACCTCTGTCACCCGCCGCTGGAAGAATTATTTCAATCCAGTCGCCGTCACTTTCTGTCCCAACAGTTACAAAGTTTACATTCTGAGTGATTGTCGCAACTTCCGCCAGTTCGTCTGCTCCGCTTAGGTCAAACACAACAGAAAAACTTTCATTATAAGTTGCCAAAATATTGTCGCCGTCAAACACATTATATTCACTTATCGCAATATAAAAATATCCGTCAGAGGTCTTCGTTACATTGCCATTTCTTCCGTTTAGGAATGACGAGAATGTGTAGCCTTGCTTTTCTATTCCCTCATGCAAAATTTTCAAGTTTTCCGCTTGTAAGAATGTCACTGTGTAAACAATTTTTCCATTTTGCAAAGTTGCATTTTCAGAAAGTTCAATATCTTCATTCCAACTTCCGCCGTTTAGGTCAACGACAATTTGATATGTCATTTCTTCCCATGTAATGGTCATTCCAACAACGCCGTCTTCAAGTTCGCCTTCAAGCAAAATTCCCTCAAGTCCAAACTCGCTATATTCCATAAGAAGTTTGTCTGAAAGAGCAAAATTCACATCGTTATAAAGAACGGTTTTTGCCATTTTGACACTTCTTGAAGCCTCGTCATCAAAACGAGTATTCAAATCATATAAAACGTCACTTAAGTTAATAGTTTGCCCATAAACAAACTTAACAGTTTTCACTCCGCCTTGCTCTGCATAGTTTCCGCCAATGGTGTCTTTTATGTTAAGCGAATAAACTTTCTTGACCCACTGAGCCACAAATGTCACATCGCTCAATATCTTAACGCTTTCGCCCACAGCATAGTTTACGCCGTCACTTTTTTGCCATTTATCGAAATTGTAATGTTCTTTTGAAAACTCAAATGGACTATCTTCGCCGCTTGTCAGCACAAACTTACCTCTTACGCCGCCAGAGATAATTGCGTCATAAACATAACTTCCGTCTTCTTTTGCAATTTTGTCCGCTGGCCCAGCGTTTTCTGCATAACCCGTTCTGTCTGTTCCGTCTTCAAAATCTGTCCCGACAGAAATTCTAACACTTCTTCCATTTTCTTCTTCAAAGAATGTTGCATATTTCTTGGTCACTGCACAAAGTTTGTAAACAAACACATTGTTCACTTCATAGATAAGACTATCTTTTGGAATTGTAATTTTAAGTTCACTTCCGTTTGAGTAGTAAGCAGTTGAATTTTGCAAATCGTCTTTTACAAAATCAATATCTCGTCCATTTATAGTTGAAAGAGCCAAATCACCCGCCGCGTCACTTAAAAGTGTTACACTGTCAAACTTGTTAACATCAACTTTTATCGACTTAACAAGAACTCTCATATTTTCGTCACTATAAATTTCAATTCTAACATCTTTTCTTTGCCAGTTTGCAACAAGAACAATTTTTTCTTCCTCACCAGTTGTCAAACTGTCTGAAATTGAATATCCCGTTGAACTTTCATCAAGCACAGTTGAAGGTTGAACAAAATCGCTTGCAACACTTCCATTCTTATTTACAATTTGCCAGCCCGCAAAGTAGAAATATTTTGAGCAAGTATATTCATTTGAAATTGGAGAAATTGGAACCCCATAAGTCACATATCCGCCAGAGATTTCATCGCCCGTTGCTCCGTTTTCAGCAGTTCCGCCATTTTGATAAACAACCTTTCTCCAAACGCAGTAAAACTCTTCACCCAAAGAAACACTTGCCACTTCACCCACTTTGACAATATCTTCTCCACCTGTTGGAGTTTGAGTTATCGCCACAAATGTCATGCCGTCAAGTTCATTCCCCGCAAAAACAAAGTTGCCATTTCTATCCGTTTCAATTTTTACACTTTTAGTTTTGTTATAGTCGCTAAAGATTGTTGCAAACTTAATTTCCACCCATTTTGCAAACAGTGTTATATCTTTTTTAAGCACAATGTCAGTCGCATCATATCCGCATACAGCCTCGCCACTTAAATTTGAATTGTCAAACCAGCCGTCAAAATTATATCCTTCACGCACAAATTTGCTTAAATCTTTGCTAGGAAGTTCAACACTTCCACCATAAGTTGTGGAGAGTGAATATTGTCCAGTCACACTTTCGCTGCCATTGTCAAATGTTCCGCCAGACAACACGAATGTTGCAGTTACAGTCTTAATTTCCCAACAAGCGAAAATAGTCTTTATTCCGTCAACACTTGTAAGAACATTCAAGAGCTCGTCATTCAAAACAAATTCGCCAAGCACTTCATCCAAATATTCCCCGCCAGCAGCATTTTTGGACATTCCAAGGAAGTTATACCCTTCTTTTTCAAATTCAAAAGTCAAAATTGGTTCAAGCCCAACAAATTTTCTAACAACAACAGAAGTCACATCAGATTGAGTTGTTATATCCACAACAAGTTTTGTTCCATAAACTGCAGTCACAATTTCTTTTTGTCCATTTTGCAAATCAAATGCAAAACTTGTTTCAACACCACGCCAGTTGGAATTTATGACAAAAGTCCCGTCAGATAGAATATCGTCCAAAAGAACTTTCACTTGAACACTGCTTGACGTTTCACCCATTGCATAAAGTCTATTCTTCGTTCTATAACCTTCAAACAAATAGTTGCTTCTTGAAAGGTTTGGCAAGTCGAAAGTCGCTTCCTCAATCAAGTTTTTCACAACAAACATTCTTTCCGCTTGGTCAAAACTCACCTCAACCCCGCTTGCGTCATAAACATAACTTTCGCCCACAGATTGTTGCAAGTTGTAGCTGATATTCAAACTATCTTTTGTAATATTCACGCCAGAAACATTCAAGTCAAGGTCGTTTAGTTTTATATATGTATTTTCAACAACTCGCCTGTAAACCGCATAAAGATTAACTTCAACACCGCTTAAGTATGGGTTAGTTTCTTCTGGGTTGTCGTGACTTGTCAATCCTCCTTCAAGGAATGTGTTAAGGTTCAAAATTTTGCCATCATATCTTGGACTTGTATTAAACCCAACAAGTACACTTCCTCTTTTTTGAATACTTGACACAATATCACCTAGCCAATCGCCAACGCTCTTGCCTTGGGTTGCATTCATTGAAATACTTGCAACACTTGCGAGGTTTGGGTTGGAATAAACATTAAGCGAAGTTACATCTTCATCCCAAACAGCATAAAGTTCAAGTCTATTTTTGTCTTTCAAAAACTCTCTTGTAAGTTTCAAACGTTCCGAAGCGTTAAACTTATAATAGGTTCCCTCTTTTCCAAAGTCAGGGTTGTCAATTTCACCACTTTCAGTCATAATCTTTGGAGCGATGAAAGACCAGCCCACAAGCCTGTGATAACGTGGGTTATTCAGCACAAAACCTTTTGAACTGTCAACAGACCTCAAAGCCGCATAAGAAGGAAGGACATAATTTTCTTGCCCAAACTTATAAACTCTATCCGTCACTTCATTTTCAAAAGTTTCACCAACAATTCCACCACTTGTATATTGTTTTTCAATACTTTTCAAGTTGGAATTATATTTTATTTCAACATCTTTTCCGTCAAAATTTACTACAACAACTCTATTTCCGCTTGGCGTGTCGATAACATCTTCTATCGAATAAAGATTGTCGCTTCCAGCCATAGAGAAATTTTTAACATTCAAAAATTTTCCAGCAAATTCAGAATAGTTTTTAGCCGAATAATTTGCTTCACCGCTCACACCACTTTCCAGCACATATTCTTTTATATAATCAGTTTCCGCAGCGTAAGTATTTCCTCTAAGCCCGTCAGAAAGTTTTAAACTTTGATAAAGGTCAAGATAGGAAGCAAATGAAATTTTTTCTGCATAATATTTTGTAAATATCTCACCCAAGAATATGTAAGAGTTTGTGTTATTGTAACTATCTATCGTCACAAATGTCACTTTCACATCACCCAATTCATAATCTGGATGCAACACAATATCTTCATTAACATTTCCAGCAACATAAGGTGTTCCGTCAGACTTCAGCCACCCCTTAAACTTAACCAAAACATTTTCTTGCCCGTCATCGCTCAAGATATCATCAAGCGTTGGCGCTTCATATCTGTCACCGACATTAAGTTCGATAGCATCTTTTGCACCATAAGGCCCCATGTCTTCAAAAGTTATTCTGCATTTTTCGCCCTCACCATGTGGTGCAACAAAAATTCCAACAGTCGCCGAAATTGCAATAATAATTGCCGAGATAACACCAATAAGAATTCCTTTGAACTTTTTGGAAAACTTTTTCTTCCCAGCCCCACCAGCAACTTTCCCGTTTCCTGAATTTCCACCGCCATTTCCACCAGCAGCATTTACATTTTGAATATTTAAATTTTGTCTATTTAAACCTTGCCCATTTGCCTGTCCATTAATATTTGCATTTTGTCCATTAGGCAAGTTTTGATTTTGCATATTCAAATTAGGAGAGCCAAAATTTCCACTATTTATATTCTGTCCATGTGGCACATTTTGGTTTTGTGTATTTGGATAAACTCTATTTCCATTTTGCACAGGAGCATTTGGGCGAGAAAAATTTTGAGGAGTAACATTTTGCCCATTAGCATTTGGAACATTTACTCTTTGCCCATTCAAGTTTGAAGGTCGCACTCCGTTTGGAGAAACATTATTCACCCCCATTCCTTGTCTAGGAGCATTGCCATTCATTTCCCTTTGAGGAACACTTGGGCGTGCAAAATTCTGAGAGCCACCATTTTGAGACACCCCATTTCTCACATTCCCATTTTGAGGAACATTTTTTTGTCCATTTCCATTTGGCGTAAAGTTATCCATTCAACTTTCCTCCTTAGTATTCTAACTCATTAAATTTCTTATATTCTTTTTCCTCTCACAAAAAGTACAGATATGCAAACTCAAAGCAAAATTGACGTTTTTAAAACAAAAAACATAAATAATTGCCAATTTGCATGCAATTTTCAAAAATCTAACAATAAAGAAAAAATCAACAGAAACACAAGCGTTTTAGAATAGATTTTTGCCACGAGAAAGATAAGATTTTTGAATATATTTTTTAGCACTTCACGCAAGAGAATTTCAAGATAAAATTGAAGAAATAAATTAAGTTAAAATACTTGAAATTTTGTTAGTATTTTTGTCAAATAATAATTGCCTAAATGCTGATATTTCCTAACGATTGTATTATATCATATATGCAAAAAATTACCAAACAAAATACGCATATTTTCGCCAAATTTTACTTATTTTTTCCATAATTTTTATGCAAAATTTCCCCTTATTATTACGCTCAATTTTACCCCAAAAGCTTATCCACAATTTCCCCTCATTTTTGTGCATAACTTTTCTTTTTTTTATCAACATTTTATAGCACAAAACATCATGAAATTATTGTAAAAACATTATTTAAACGTCAATTTGAGGACAATTTAACTATCCTAAAAATTTCATAAATAATTAAAACAAATAAAGTAGTATAAAAAGTAGAATTTTAATATAAGAGCCACAATGAAAAGGTTTATATCGTTTCCCCGCATTTATGGTCTTTTCATTCTATTCTTTGTATATTTCAACTCATCCTCATTCACATTCAACAAAAAAGCAAAAAAAACACTTTTCGACCGCTCATTCGGCACAATATAATATTACTTTTTACTTTACAAGCAGACATTATTTCATATATGCATATACTTTTCGACCGAATAATCGGACCTTTCAAACTCAGCATTATGAATAAAAATCAACAAATACCATATGGTCGCTTTTATATCAAAACTATATTTGCTACATGCCAGTTTTCAAGTCGCTTTTATAAAATTACAGCATAAAAAAAAGACATTATCTTTTGAAACGTAGATAATGTCTTCATGTTTTATTTCTTTCAGCCAAGATAATCGCTATCTTTCGCTTATATTGCATATTTAAGCAATTATTTCAAGTTAAAAAACGCATCTTTCCCAAGGTAACACGCATTGTCGCCTAGTTCTTCTTCAATTCTTAGAAGTTGATTATATTTTGCCACTCTATCGGTTCTTGAAGGAGCCCCAGTTTTAATTTGTCCAGCGTTTGTCGCCACAGCAACATCAGCAATTGTTGTATCTTCAGTTTCCCCACTTCTATGACTTACAACAGCAGTCCACCCCGCTCTGTTTGCCATTGATATAGCATCCAAAGTTTCTGACAATGTTCCAATTTGATTGAGTTTTATAAGCACAGAATTTGATACGCCAAGTTCAATTCCCTTTGCAATTCTCTTTGTGTTTGTAACAAATAAGTCGTCACCAACAAGTTGAATTTTCTTTCCAAGTCTTTCTGTCAGTTCTTTCCAACCGCCCCAATCTTCCTCTGCAAGCCCATCTTCAAGGGAAACAATAGGATATTTCTTGACCATTTCTTCCCAATATGCAATCATCTGATTCCTATCAAATAGTTTCTTCGTTTTCCAGAAATAATACTTGCCATTTTCACCTATTTTTGCCGCTTCTTCAAACATTTCTGTTGCCGCTGCGTCAACGGCGATGCAAATATCTTTCCCTGCCTTATATCCTGCTTTTTCAATCGCTTTTACAATATATACAAACGCTTCTTCATCACTTTTTAGATTTGGAGCAAAGCCGCCTTCGTCACCGACTCCAGTAGAATACCCTTCTTCTTTAAGCACAGCCTTTAAGTTGTGGAAAGTTTCGACACACATTCTTAGTGCAGTCTTAAAATCTTTTGCTCCCACTGGCATAATCATAAATTCTTGAATATTTACGGAATTATCCGCATGTTTTCCCCCATTTAGAATGTTCATCATAGGAACAGGCAATGTGTGAGCGTCTGCCCCACCAATATAGTTGTAAAGCGACAACCCAGAAAGCATTGCTCCGAGTTTTGCACAAGCAAGCGACACACCAAGTATAGCATTTGCACCAAGATTTCCCTTGTTTGGAGTTCCGTCAAGGTCTATCATTGTTTGGTCAATAGCCATTTGGTCAAAAACATTCATACCAATAACAGCATCTGCTATAACTGTATTAACATTTTTCACTGCTTTTTCAACCGATTTGCCCATATAATAGGACTTATCTCCGTCACGAAGTTCCACCGCTTCAAATGAGCCGGTTGACGCCCCAGATGGAACACTTGCACGGGCGGTTTTGCCTTGAGCAGACACCTCAACCTCAACAGTTGGGTTGCCACGGCTATCAAGTATTTGTCTTGCAAACACATCTTCTATTGAAATATAATTCATATACACCTCTATTTTGCAGGAGGTTAGCGATTATCTTTTTTTTAAAAAATCACAGAAAAGTATATTTAAAACACAATTTTTCAACAACTTTTATAGATAAATCACTACCTCTTGCGGACTTTTTAAACGACAATATTATATCACATTTTGCCCATGTAACAAACAAAAATGACAAGCAAATCAAATTTACTCGTCATTTTATTTGTTTTATCTTGCAGATTCCTCTTCTTCAAATTTAATGGTAATTGTCCCACTTTTCCCACTAAGTTGTTGTTCCACCATAAGATTCATTACAATATCAATCATATTTTGTATTCTGTCGCCATATAATTCACAAAATATATGATATTCTTCTTCAGTTTCAATTTTTAATCCCAAATGGTCACTTAACATCTGCGCAGCAATAGGCCTTATCTGCTCATCAATGATTTGAAAATCCACATTAAATTTTTGATGCATAGGGTTAATTCCGTTATCTTCACACCAGTTGACTTTCCCATATTCTATAATATCATTCTTGTCAAATCCAAAATGCTCTTTTTGCATTGAATTAGGGATATCTTCCATCGCCCAATCATATTCTATTTCGCTAAGTTCTCTTAATCTTTGATTGTATTTTTTTAAACATTTCACAGCCATTGCATAAAGTGCGACATAGGAGATAAGTGTAACACTAGAAACAATTTTAGCATTGTCTGCCAAGTTATTAAGATAAGCAATTCTCTGTTCTTGGGTTGGAAGAGCGAGCAACATTGGCTCAATATCCTTTTCCTTTACTCCAAGAAATTTCAACTTCTTAAGCGTGTTTCTAAATTCATTATCCAAGTTTTCGTTTGTGTTTTGTTCTGTCTTTATACTGTCAAAAAATATCTTCGTCCTACCCTTTGTTGCAAGGTCTGCAGAAACTCCTTGCCCAAGACTTATTCCCAGCGAAGCAGCCGCAGCCGCAGCATAAAAAATAAATGCTCTAAATCTTCTTTTAACATTTTTAAGTCTTCCCGCAGTTTCTTGAGCAAAAAAGCAATCTTTAAGTTCATCCAACTGGCCTTCCTTTTCCAAAAAGTCATATTGATTTGAACTGAGCATAAAAGTTCGCCCCGACTTCGCTTTGTAATCTCTAAACATTTTTTCTCCTATCTTGTTGGTTCTTGTTCTTCCATATTGGCGTATGGGTCAAAGCGATTGTGTTCACCAACCACATAAGCCCCTTCGTAGTCACGATATTTATACACATTTGCCCAAACAGAAGAATCTTCGTATTTGTCTTCTTTCCAATCTTTCAAAAGTTCGGCAACATTTTTTGTTCCCTTTTCTGCCTTTTTTGTGGAATAAAGCCTTCCGCCAACACCAATAAGCCCCATAAGCGCCATAGCACCAGCACAAAAAAGGCAATCAGCCTTACTTTCCACCATTTTTGATGCATATAAGAAAGCAGGGGTTGTTAAAAGAGAGCCAGCAATAAGCCCATTGAAGAATGATTTGCAGTTTTTTGCTTGCTTAACAATAGCAGTCCTTTTTCTTACCTCTTTTTCATAAATTTCATTTTTTTGTTCGTCAGTCAATCTCATTTTCCCTCTCCTTTATAGAAATCTCTTAATTTCAAGGAAAGTATATCACAGTATAATATGTTTTTCAATGGGCAATTTTCACAAAAATATGCACTAAAAAGGTGTTTTTAGATAAAAAATCCACTTCAGACAATGAGCCGTCCAAAGTGGATAAAAATTTATTTTGAATTTTTCTTTTTAAAATCTTCTCTGCCACGAATTGTGTGGTCAAGAGTTTTCTTTCTCATGCGAATACTCTTTGGAGTAATTTCCAAAAGTTCATCTTCGTCAAGCATGTCAAGATATTGTTCCAAACTTGGCTTTTGCACTGGTTCAAGTCGCAATGCGTCATCGCTTGCACTGGAACGTGTGTTTGTTAAGTGCTTTGTTTTGCAAACATTAACAACAATGTCATCAAGACGAGGGTTTGTCCCAACAATCATGCCGCCATAGACCTTTTCACCAGGTGTTATAAAGAGTTTTCCATGTTGTTGCGAGTAGAAAAGTCCATATTGAACTGCTTCGCCAGTTTCATAAGCCACAAGCATGCCATAATTTCTTCTTGAAAGGTTGCCTTTAAATTCTTCGTAGTCATAGAATACGCTACTCATAATGCCTTCGCCATTGGTGTCCGTTAAGAATTGACTCTTATATCCAAAAAGTCCACGTGCTGGGATAAGATATTCAAGTCTTGTTCTGCCGTTGTGACTATGCATGCCCAAAAGTTCACCTTTTCTTGCCCCAAGAACGCTTATAACATTGCCTGTTTTGTCGTCTGGAAGGTCGATAACAAGTCGTTCGATTGGTTCGCATTTCTTGCCGTCAATTTCTTTATACAAAACTTTTGGCATACTCACTTGGAATTCGTATCCATCACGCCTTAAATTTTCCATAAGAATTGAAAGGTGCATTTCGCCACGTCCCAGCACACGGAATGTGTCTGCGCTGTCTGTGTCAAACACTCGAAGGCTTAGGTCTTTCACCGCTTCTTTCATAAGTCTATCTCTAAGTTGTCTTGAGGTGCAATATTTACCTTCTTTCCCAGCAAATGGGCTGTTGTTAACCATAAAACTCATTTCAACGCTTGGCTCGCTGATTTTAACAAAATCAAGCGTCCTAACATTTTCTTTGTCACTCAAAGTGTCACCGACTGTAATGTTATCCGCCCCAGCGATACACACAATATCCCCAACTTTTGCTTCTTGAACTGGAAGACGTTTAAGCCCCACAAATTCAAACATGCTTTGAACTTTAAATGGAATATTTCTCTCTTGATTGTGGAAGTTTGTAACGACAAGGCTGTCATTGATGTGAAGTGTACCCGATTCAATCTTCCCAACTGCAAGTTTGCCTAAAAAGTCATTTTGTTCAGTTGAACTTACAAGCATTGCAAATGGTGAATTTTCATCACCACTTGGGCATGGAATGTGATTGATAATTGTTTCAAAAAGTGGGGTCATATCCTTGCCAGGGACATTTTTGTCAAGGCTTGCCGTTCCAAAACGAGCAGAAGCGTAAACAATAGGGCTATCCAGTTGCTCATCATTTGCATTAAGATCCAAAAGAAGTTCCAAAACTTCATCTGGCACTTCGTCAAGTCTGCTGTCTTTTCTGTCAATTTTGTTTATGACGATAATAATCTTTAAGTTAAGTTCCAAAGCCTTTTCCAGCACAAATCTTGTCTGTGGCATTGGACCTTCGTATGCGTCAACAACAAGCAACGCTCCGTCAACCATTTTAAGCACCCTTTCCACTTCGCCGCCAAAGTCAGCATGTCCAGGGGTGTCCACAACGTTAACTTTCACATCTTTATACATAAATGAAGCATTTTTGCTCAAAATTGTAATTCCACGTTCACGTTCAAGAGCATTGGAGTCCATAATTCTGTCTTCAACTTCTTGATTTTGCCTAAAAGCACCACCTTGCTTTAAAAGTTCATTGACCAAACTTGTTTTGCCGTGGTCAACGTGTGCAATAATTGCTATATTTCTTACTTTCGTGTTTTCCATAATCTCTCCTTATTCAAACTCCCACTCCCAAATGCAGTTTTCAGACACATGTCTTTCGCCCTTATCGTCATAATATGTGGAAGTTGTTATTTCTTGCAGTTTTACGCCTAAAGTTTCAAACACAGTCCTTGTGCCAAAATCTGTTGGGTCGCATGTCAAATAAAGTCTTGTCGCTTCATGATATTGTGCCACTTTTTTTATAAGTTGGCAACATTCATATTCAAGCGATTTAAAATTGTAATCTCTGTCAAACGTCATATACACATTGCCCGCATGACCTTTTATGTCGTTTGGAATGACGCTATAACTCACTCTGCCAATGATAAGTGATGATCCACGTGGGCAAACGTCAAAATAATATGTTGGAGTTTTGTATGCCGAGCCTTTGTGAGCGGTGGAAGACAAAACTAAGTCAACAATCTGTCCTTCCACACGACCAAACATTTTCCTTGATTTGTCAAAATCAATTTGCACAACAGGTGCTGGGTCTTTATGAAGTGTCCAAAAGTCAAATGGCACTTTGTCGTTAGAGTCAATAATAGTCAGTTCTTTTGGAATGTTTATTCTTCCAACGGAATAGTCATATGCTTGACTTGTTAGGTGGCATGGAAATATTGTGCATTTATTCTTATATTTCTTCATAAGTTCAATGCCGTCAATAATGTTGTAGTGCTTGTGGCTGACATCTGTCCCCGCCATATCCACAAAAGCAAGGTCACTCATGTCAATCATTTTTTTCATGTTGTCACACATGCATGTGTCACCCGTAAACGACACCACTTTGCCAGTAGATTTTTCCTTAAACACATAGCCATAATCTTCAATAGAGCCATGGTCCATTTTCATTGAAGTTATTTCAAAGTCCTCAAATTCAAACTTGTCCATTTTTGAAGCGTCAACAAAAGTCACATATTTATCAAATTTCAACTTTTCATAAGACACATCGCCCCAGCCAAGTCTGCAAACTTCCTTAATTCTATCCTCGCCACCAGGGGGGCAAATTATTGTAACTTTTAAGTCAGGTCTTTTGTCTGTTGCAAGTTTATCCATAAAGCATGGCAAATCAAAATAGTGGTCCATGTGATAGTGAGAAATTAAAATAAGTTTTATTTTTTGAATTTTCTCATGATGAAGATAACTATCTGACGTTTTGAGCAGTTGTTTAAGTGTCCCAAAGCCGCAGTCCATAAGGACATTGTCGTTTATAAGATAACTTGCACACGCTCTTCTTGTCCAAATGCACCCCGTGCCTAAAATTGTAATTTTCATAATAACTCCTTCTTTCCCAAAAAAAGACTGCCACTAGGGCAATCTTCATTTAGTCTGCACTCTTTTCTTGCAAATCAAAGTCTTCTTGTTCAGCAGCAACTCTGCCATGAGCAAGCCTTCTCTTTCTTGAGTCAACAAATGCTCGCTCCATTCTTTTTGCCCTAGTCTTTCCCGCATAATATTCGTCTTGTGTAATTTTCCCCACACGCAACAAATAGTCTGGATAATAATAATCTTGAATATCCTTTGTTCCGTCGTTTACGCCCTTTTTGCTAAGCACAACACCAACAGTTTTGAAAATGATTTTAAGGTCCATTCCAAAGGACATCTTGTCAACATAAACATCGTTATAAAACAGCACGCTTTCCCAAGTGTTATCAATTCTGCCGTTTACTTGAGCAAGCCCCGTAAGTCCAGGTTTCACATCAAAAGTTTTTGTGTCATCTGGGAAGAAAATCATATCTTCCACAAGTTTTGGTCTAGGCCCAATAAAGCTCATGTCGCCTTTTAGAATGTTGAAAAGTTGTGGAAGTTCGTCAAGGCTAGTTTTTCTTAGGAATTTTCCGAATTTTGTTATCCTTTGCGAGTCTGGCAAAAGGTTGCCATTTTTGTCGGTCTTAAAATTCATACTTCTAAATTTGTAGAACATAAATATTTTTCTATTTTTGCCAGGTCTTGGTTGTTTGAAAATAATTGGTCTGCCCACGCAAATAAGCACAAGCAAAGACAAAATAAGTAGCAGTGGTGACAAAACAGCAATCAACCCCGCCGAGAAAAATATATCAAAAAATCTCTTTAAGACCTTATACATTTTCAAAAAACCCTTTTAAACTTCAATTATTGACTTTCAAACAGTCTTTTAATTCTAAAAGAAATTCACAAGCCAAATTTTGAAAATTCAAAAATTCCTTTAGACGAAGTATATCATATCATAAAACAATTTTTTTTGCAAGCACATAATCATATATTTTCATCAAATCATTATATAAGTTGGCTTTTATAGAGTAGTTTTGCCATTTTTATCACTTTTTATATGAATAATGGCTATTTTTTGTTAAAAATCACACCCATACAGACTACTTTTAATAGTTCAAATTTGAACTTATCCTACTTTTAAACTACAAAGCAAATTAAAAGTTGACTGTTTTTTGCCCTTTTGCCTTGCGAACAACAGAACGGGCAATGAAGAACAAAATTCCCGCCAAGATACACGCTAAAAAGGCATAGAAGAATATGAGGGTTGCATCGCCAAAAAGCGAACTTACAAGGGTTATAATAAGTCCCGCAACAACATTGCCCAAAATAACAGTTGTTGTCGCTTGCCAAAAATTAAGCCCCAAGGCGACCGCCAAGCAAGCCCCCGTCCACACACCTGTAAATGGGAATGGAAGTGCCACAAAAACAAACACAGAGGCAATTCTCTTTTTAAGAGAGTTCACTTTCCCGTCATTTTTTCCTTCGTTTTTGACTTCATTTTTGGTCAAAATTTGGTCATTTTTTGCCATTTTTTCGCTATTTTTTGTATCATTTTTTGATAAAAATTGGTCATTTTTTATTGATTTTTCATCAATTTTTACAACAATTTCCCCGTCTTTTTCACTCAAATTTTGAATGGAATTTTGTTCATTTTTATCCAAATTTTGCTCTGCAATATCTTGCTCAACTTTCCTCTTTTTGCTGTTAACTCGCTCCTCAATTTTCTGCCCTAGGCGTCTGAAAAGTTTTGTTTTTTTAAGAAGATTTATGATAGGCTTATAAAGCAAAACTAGAATTGGAACAACAAGACTGCTGCCAATAAGTCCCGCCAAAAAAGCATTCAAAAGTCCCAGCGATTTTGCTCCCCAAATTTGCGAGGATATGGAAAAAGGAATTGCACCTTTCAGTTCAATCACTGGCACCATTGCGATTAAAATTGTTGCAAGCCACACATTATTTCCAAACAAATTGTGGAATAACTGCTCAATAAATTGTGTCATAATTTCTCTCTTTAGTTGTAATCTCTGTCATTTGGTCTTTGTGGAAATTCCACACCAACGCCATATTGTTCAAGGTCAACTGTTGTTGAAAAGCTGAGGAATGTTTCAAAGGAATTTTGAGAGGCTTTTTGGTTATTTTCTAGGTGATAACTCAAGGCAAAATGGGTGATATAATTTTTGCTTGAAATGCCATATTCCACATTATATCCCATAAGTAGGTCAGTTGATTTGTCGTTTAAGGCAAACATTTTTGGGTTTGATTGCAAATCATCTACTTCTTCAAATTTTGCCATAAGGGTGTTACATTCTGTGGAGTTTGCTGAAAGTCTGTAATAATCTACTTCCTCGAAGTTTTTGTAAAGCACACCAGAAAGTGAATCTTGCTGAATTGAAATGAATTTTGTGTATATATTTTGTGGTGGAATGGAAGCGTTGAATTTTGTTTTTGTTTGAGATTGTTCAATGCCGTCTGAATAAGTTACAAGAGTTCTATAAACTGTGCTTATTGCCCCGTTTGCAACATAAATATCCGTTATCTTTTCCTGCAAAACATTGTCGATATATTTTGATGTTTCAATTATGGAATTGGTGTCCTTTGTGCCAAATTGAAAGGAAAATACACTTTCCTCTCGCACTTGCATATTTGTAAATTCGCCAGCGTCAAAAAAGTTATAAGTCGTTGTAGCCTTATATCTTGTTTGAAGTCTAGCGGACTCCATATTTGTTCTGGCGTCAGATAGCGAGGTTAAAATTCCGCTGGACGTCAGTTCGGTGCTGCCCCATGGGACATCATCAAAGGTCTTTTCGCCGCAAGCAGCGAGGCTTAAGCCAAATGTGACAACGCACATTGCAACAATTAACATTCTAAAAATCTTTTTCATACTCAAATTTTAACTTTTATTGCAAAAACTGTCAAACATATTTGCCTTTCATTCAAAAAACATTTGACATTTTTTTCATTGTGTCACAAAATATTTATAAGGAGAACGAAAATATGATACTTGAAGATATTAAAAAAGCAAATATTGAAGCTTTGAAAGCAAAAAATAGCAATGCAAGAGCAGTGTATGGGGTCGTTATGACAAAGGCCATGCTTGAAACTGTTAAAAAGCGTGAAAAAAATGAAGAACTGACTGACGCAGACATGGTCGCAATTCTTCAAAAGACAATTAAGGAACTGACTGACGAGCAAGAAAGTTTTAGAAAAGTGGGAAATGTTGAGCAAGCAGACCTTATTGAGGAACAAAAAAATGCCATTTCAAAATTTCTTCCTCAAATGATGAGCGAAGAAGAGATTGAAAAGGTCATTTCTTCCCTTGAAGATAAGTCTATCCCTAGTGTTATGAAACACTTTAAGCAAAACTACGCTGGCAAAGTGGACATGTCCAAAGTTAGCAGTGTGCTAAAAAGCAAGTTTTAACAATAAAGTTTCTTTACAACCCAAAGCATAAATCTTTGTGGCAAAATCTTTTGCAAAAAGAGAAGTGTTTTGTAACTCATGCCGACCGCTTTTGTGGCTGGCATTTTTTTTCGTGAAAACATCTTGTAAACAACTTTTGCAACAGTCACAGGGGGCTTGCCGTTTTGCTCGTCGTGTTCCATTTTTTCAACCGAGCGAGATACAATGTCTTTGTAGTCAGACTCAAAGTCCCTTTGCTCTTTGTGACGTTGAGATGTGAAGCCCGTTTTTGTGTCCCCCACAAGCACTGTCCCCACTTGCACGCCAAATGGTGCAACTTCCAGTCTTAACGCCTTTGCCCAGATGTCAACGCTTGCTTTTGTGGCTGAGTAAAATGATTGAAATGGAATGGGGATATTTCCCGCCACCGAACCCGTTGAGATAATTTTCCCAAAGCCTTGTTTTCTCATATATGGAAGGGCAGTTTGAGTCATGTTGACAACGCCAAAAAAATTGACGTCAAACAACTTCTTTATATCTTCCATTTGCTGATTTTCCACCGAGCCAGATATTCCAAAGCCTGCATTGTTTACAAGAAGGTCAATTCTGCCCTCTTTTTCATATATGTATGAAATTGTATCTTTCGCTTGGTCTTTGCTTGTTACATCGCAACTGAGAGATATAATTTTTTTATCTTCAAAGGTTCTGCGAGAAAGTCCATAGACGACAAAATCTTTTTCTGCAAAATATGTTGCAATGGCATTGCCTATGCCGCTTGAAGCACCAGTCACTATAACAACTTGTTTATCGTTCATCGTCTTCTCCCTTATGTTTTTTAAGCACAAGCACGCCCGTTTCCCTTTTTGAAGGTTTATTTGCTTCTGACTTATATTGTTTGTTCCTTCTTTCCTTTCGGGCTAGGTGTCTGTCTATTTCGTCTTGAGATAATGGCTCTATATGCCCTCCATTCCTTTTCCAAGAGATAAAAAACCAAATTGAAGCAATGGAAACAAGCACAACAACAAGCAAAATAATTCCCCCACGGCTGACGCCCATGAGCGAAGTTGCAACAGACAAATTTGCTTTGATACAATTTCCCATGCTTCCTCCAAATTAAGAAATATTAGATAGTAGTTTTTCTTGCTCGGCAAGTTCTACTTTGTTATATTTTGTTCCAGTTACAAATTTTGAAAATCTCCTAAAACTTTTCTCAAAAAGAGATATTCCCTTTCCAGATAGTTTCCAGATGATAAACATGAGTAGATAAATAACAATCAATGCTCCAAGGGTTATAGCTAGGACAACGGCTGCAAACTCCCATGTGGAAAGTTGTTTTGCTTCTTCCTTTTCCACAACAAAAGCAAATTGAGATAGTTCGCTGGTGGAAATGACTGCATAGTTGCCGCTTAGGACATATTCAATTTCTTTGACAGTTTGTGTTGGTGAATAGTGTGTGTGCAAAATTCTAAACTTCTTGCCTTGAACTGATTCTGGAATGTACATTTTGACTGTAAGTTCGCTTTCTGGTTCTATTGAAACCCCTTCCATAACAAGGTCAATTTCATAGGCAAGTGCAACTTCTTCAGTGGATGAGATGTGCTTTGAATAGTTTACATCGCCATATTTTAAACTTGAACTGCCGATAGTTGTAACTTCAAGCGACATCATTGGGTCAAAGCCGCCTTCCCTTTCTACAATAACTTGGTCAATGTCTGTCACGTCATTTTTTTGCACAAAACTTGCGGGCTTAATGGTCATTGTTGCATATCTGACTGTTGTTTCATAATTGTCTGAAATATCATAAAAAGTTGCTTTAATTTTATAAATTCCTGGCTTCGATTGCAAATTATTGTCACTATAAGCAACTTTTATGCTGCTTGAAGAAACATTTGCAACAAGGCTCTTGTTTTCGCCGTCTTCAACAAAGGTTTTGTCCTCAAAGTCTGAAATTTTGTCCTCAAGCGAGGCTTTTTCAATTATCCAAACAAATTCCAAAGTTCCCGAGTGACCAGCGTGTGCCCATTCGTAGTGATTTCTGTCTTTAAGTGACACAACAACTTTGTATATGCCAGCATCTCTTTGCTGATTGCCAGACACGCTCATAATATTGCTATCAAACATTGCGTCAAACTTGAAAGTTTTAAGTTGCCCGTCATAAACATAACTTTCGTCAAGTGGCTCTGGCTCGGTGACAACTTTTTTCATGCTTTCCTTTTCGGCATAAAGGCTGTAATATTTTGCATTTGCGTCAAGGTTTTCATAATTTGCAAGGTCGTTTTCTTTCAATTCGCTCCAAGCGTTTTTATACATAAACATTGTCTTTTCTGCCAATAGTTGGTCGTCTGAATAATGTTTGATGTTTAAAAGTTCGTCACTTGCATAGCCATAGTTCACAACAAAATATTGTTTTTCTGCGTCATTATCCAAAGTAGCTGTTTGAGAATTTTCTGTGCAATAAGCCAAATACTCTTGCTTTGCGGAAGAATAACTTTGAAGAATGGATACAATTTGAGATTTGTTGTCACGAGAGTAACTTTCAACCGTTTTCATTTGCTCGCATTGAGAGAGATATTTTTGCTGCGCTGTCTGCGTGTCTGCAAAGAC
>ERZ808245.229-NODE-229-length-31840-cov-5.424005_pt1 | contig 31840 bp, 30 predicted proteins | sample MGYA00521243_ERZ808245 | MGnify/ENA primary metagenome ERZ808245 (study PRJEB31516, sample SAMN03275576) | gut metagenome | biome: mammalia-associated habitat; material: feces | host: Papio cynocephalus | place: Kenya | collected 2012-07-07 ... | reverse complement strand
AAAAACGACACCTCTTTATTCGAGAACTTGGTGGCAATCGTCTTAAGCGAAAAATACCACGAAAAACTTTATTATTTGAAAAGTAGCAAAACCAAAATCGACATCGATTTTTTTATCGAAGAAGAAAACATGGCGATTCAAGCTTGCTATTCGATGGATGAAATCGATACTTTGGAAAGGGAAGTCGGGCAACTAAAAAAATTAGACGAGACAGCTCCTGGAAAATATAAGCTATCCATCATCACCATGGACGATTCGAAAACCATTCCATTAGAAAGCAACAAAATTCAAGTAATTAGGCTTCAAGATTTCTTGCTTCAATAAAAGCATCCTTCCTGAATGAGGCAAAAATTGTATATTCATTACCGCCTCTATCTGCGCAAAATATCGATAAGACTCAGAATCTTCGAAAAACGATCGTCATACAAATTGCCCATCTCTAATCAAAGGAGCGGAAAACGTACTTGGAAGGAATTTGCCTCTGATTCCCGCCACTTTCATGGTCCCTTCAACGGAGAACGAATTCGCTTGGGAAGGATGAGTGGAAACAGGAATCTAACCTCTTATCTAGCCATAATTATTTTAACATTTTTCAGCCAAAAATCATTAAAAAGAGAGGCCATCACATAGTTTCTTTTACCTAATTTTTGTTATATCCAACCTTTGGGTTTCTTGAATCGAACACACTCATCCAATGATGTTCTCTTTCAAGGACATATTCGTCATTTACCGTATTCGGAAAAATTTCTAAAATGGAAAAATAGAAGTTATCCAAGAAGTAGTTTGAGTCGTTCCCATGCTCTTCAAAGAGCTTTCTCAACTCGACGTTCCCGCCATGCAAAGTGTGAAAGTAATCATTCCACCTTTTTAAAAGGCAACCGTTGTCGTTGTATGCAGATCCAATATAAACCTTGTGCTCCTTATGATCATTGAGGCAATAAACGGCTTTGACGGCTCTCAATTCTTTTTTCCAGTCTTCTCCAAGATTAGTGTTTTGGAGATAGTTCATCAAGTCCGACATCTTTTCGTTGATGTTGAAATAGCCCGGAAACCGTTTCCCACCATATGGTTTATCCAAAACCTCAATCACTTCACATCTGTCGAGAAATTTTCGTAATGTGAAATTGTAGCCTCGTGCGCTCTTACTGAGTCTAAAGATGACTCGATTGAACCATTTTCGGTATTTCTCAACTGGCTCTCTTTCGCACGGAGCGTCAATGTTTATTTTTGTGATTTTACAAACAGATGCTAAAAGCCATACATCACTGCGGTCTAATTGAATGGCAACGACAACCAGCTCATTACCCTTTTTGATATAGGTTTTCTTTTTTGCAGTGCTCCTAGCCCAAAATGAAAAGTCAGGGCCATATTTATCTTCTTTTTTGTCTCTTTTCAACCACGAATCAATATGCCTTTCGCCGTTATATTCCGTGTTCAGGGTAATGCGCCCTGACTTAAATTCTTCACTGTCAACATCGATATTAAGAAGATCGTTTAGCTTGATTTCTTTCATTCCCATCCCCTACCTATAAAAAATCAGTATGCATCATAAATTGTAGTTGTATGCAGACAATTTTTTGATTTTGACTTTGGAGCCACACAAAGATGGATTTTAGAGAATACATCAATCATTGTTAGCTCTTTGTCCATTAAGATTAATATACTACAAAACTCTAGAACAAACTTATTTATGTTTTATTTCACCTAGATAATATTTTCTTTTTAGCTTCGCAATACTCTTCTTCAGTCAAAATTCCCCTCTTCTTTAACGAATATAATTTTTCCAGTTCATCTGCATAATCCAAAGAAGTTTTTTCAGTAATAACATTATCAATTTGAATGGTTTTACGTTTTCTTTCATCCACCTTATTATTTATAAATTTAGCAGCTTTCTCTGCGTCATCATTTGAACTAGGGAAAAACACAAGGCTACTTGCGTCTTTCATTGCGTCTTTAACGCCATCAATATTTTTTTAATTCACCTTCAATTGACAAAGAAAGAAAACCATTTCTCCAAATTGAAGCCTTCATTAATTAATACTTTCTTTAACCAATAATATGCTGTCCTCCAGTGAGTGGCTGTCACATTAGGGGCCTATGAAATAGCTAGCGTTGTCCAAAATCTTAATTTCATAACACGCTTGATTTGATTAGAGCAAGCCTTCTTGATATGTTCAATTTCGGCTCTTGTCAATTAATTCGCGGAAGGTATCACTTCCATTTCGTCCCATTCATAAGTTGTAGCATCGATTGGATATTTAGTTTCGTCCCAAATTTCTACAGAGTACGCTTTTCCGTTTGGACAAACGTCAATCACTACTCCTATGGTTCCTTTGGGATAAAACCTTCCATTGACAGTCTTGTCAACCAGTGTTCTAATTCTGTCGTATTCTTTTATCATTTTTGTACTCTCTTTGCCTAAATAGTTTGAGACCATATTCTAGGGGTCCGTTGGTAGCCATCCCCCTCATTTCATTTAAGAATTGTTTACACAACCAAGCGTATGCTTTCTCGCGTTTTTAGCGAGCGTTTATTTTTTAGTTGATGCTATATACTTTATTTTTTTCGATCTTGGGCTCGCAGTGGCTACTAAGGCGCCGGATTCTAGCATCGGTTTCAAGATTCTAAGAGTGAAATGGCTTCTGCTTTTGATGCCAATGTGGTTTTGAATCTCTTCTCTTGAGCGCGCTATCCCACTACAGAATGACAATATCGAATCGTCGTACTTTGAAACGGTTACCACCGCTCGTTCCTTTTCGCCAAGTAAATCGTACAAAGTGATCAGAAAGTAATCATGCTGGTCATCCAATTCAGGTTCCTTGAAATTCAGTCCTTTGTAAACGTTGTATATTTTCCTAAACCCGCTGCCGCTTCTTTCCATCAAGCCGACAATTTCAAAACAAGTGCAAATGACTTTGTTCCTCCTTACAGATGGTATCGTGCCGAGATTGTATTCGGATGGCTTTTTCGAAAGGAGCCATTTGCCAGGCGATGTTATTACGAGTCTATCCTTGAAAATGTCTACATCGATTTGCGTGCCGCCAATGGAATAATCCCTATGTGCTAGAGCGTTGACAACAGCCTCTCTCAAGGCGTCTTCTGGATATGAAATTGTATCAAGCCTTGACCCATCCTTTTGCTTGATAAAGCCGCTTCTGCTGTTTCTCCTAACAAAATCCATTATGTTTGTGAATGCGTCGCATAAGCAGCCTTTGAATTCTTTCTTATCAATGACCTCGTCGTCCCCTTTGTCAAAGCCACCCCATAATCTGCAAATAGCGAGCGTCTCATCGCTATCGAAATGATCTGAAAACATCTTCAGACCTTCAGTTAGTCTTCCATCTTGCCCAATGACTTCCTGGCTTATGAGCAGCTTTTCCGTTGGCTTTTTGCCATCTTTTCTATACAAAGTCGCTAAATGGCTGAATTTGGAGAAATCCTTTGCCTCATATTGTTCGTTCAAAAGATGCCTATCTATGCCGAGCTTCCTTTTACCCATTGAAAGGATTTGACTAATTGACGCAGGAACCGTAGATCCGTCTTCCCTTAAATAAACCTTTTCGCTGAAGTCGCCGGATTTGAAAATAGCCATTTCATCGATATAGTCGGTCCAAATCAAAAGAACATACTTCCCTTCTTTATAAAGGCAAGTTGAAAACGTGACCTGAATATGCGGGAAGATATACCGATTTATGGTTTTAAGGACGAGGGCCTTCGTCTTATCTACCTCATCTTTGTTTAGCCCAACGATATTCCCGTCATTGGAGACCCCGACAAAAATATATCCCACATAAGCGTTGGCAAAGCCTACCAATGTTTTCGCCCATTTCTCGATTTTGTCAGCACTAGATTCCAATTGAAGCTTGCATTCATACTCTTTATTCTCGAAAAAATCAGCACCAACTAACTCTTCTATTTTGTTCATCGTGCGCCCTCCATATCATATTTTTCGTCATGTTCACTCATGTCTTCGATATCATGTTCGCTTTTGTTCTGTCATGTTCACCATGTTCACTGCGCATCACCCTTAATAACGCACTAAACGAGGCAAAGACGCCTTCATTTGAATTTGCTGTCATAATGGGGAGAAATTTTGGGCCGACGAACTTTCCCATCCATCTCCTCTTGCCAAAAAATGGAAGCAAAAAACGCTTTCAAATATCGATGAAAGCTACCAAATGGATTCGTTCCAAAACAAAAAAGAGTGGAAAACCGATCCGAAAACCGCTTTTTGGGGCATATTTTAGGCGAAGCTTCCCTGCTGAAAGGAAAGAGATAGGTAAAGAAAAAAGCCCCAAGTCAACGAGGCCATGGAGCATATTCAAGCTGCTTGGTGCCCGGCGCGAGAGTCGAACTCGCATGGATTTCTCCGAACGATTTTGAGTCGTTTGCGTCTACCATTTCGCCAGCTGGGCAACTACGTGATGTAGCGAGAGATATTATATATAGACGAAAGCAGTTTTCAAAACAAAAAAACATTCTTTATCAGTTGCAGACCCTAATTTTATCATTGGTGAAATATCTTCTTGCCGAAATAGGGAACCGCAATAAATGAAAGAGCATACAACTAGCGTTCTATTTACTCTATATTAGAATGTAACGGCGTTATGAAATTGCTTCAGAAATTTAAGAATTTGTTCAATCCCGTTGACCTTACTAGCGGTAGCATCGGCAAGAGTTTAATCGCCTTCTTGATCCCAATCGTTTTATCGATGCTTTTTCAGCAGTTTTATACCTTGACCGACGCAATGATTGTTGGGCAAACGCTTTCCGAGGCGGAAGTCGCTGGAGTCAATAGCAGCGCCCCCCTAGTTTATATTGTGCTCCAGTTCGGGATTGGTTGCACGGCTGGATTTGCCGTCGTCATAAGCGAAAAAATCGGAATGAAAGATTATGACGGCGTAAGAAAGAGCTATTTTGCGCAGATAGTATTAGGTCTAATTATCTCCGTAGTTCTCACTGTAATAGGCATTGTTTTGATTCCTACCATGCTAAGTTGGATTGGCATTACCCCTTCTTCAGTCGACCCTTATATGCAAGCGGAATATGAAGCTGCCTATACTTATCTTATTTTCATTTACGCAGGTATTGTCCTACAAGTGTTCTATAACCTTATTGTTTCCGTTTTGCGCGCGATGGGTGATAGCTTCGCCCCGTTTATGTTTCTTGTTGGAGGAACATTATTAAACGTCGGCCTCGATTTATTATTCATTATTACCTTCAATTGGGGCGTAGCAGGGAGTGCGATAGCAACTGTCCTTTCCCAAGGCTTAGCGGCACTAGGAGCGATGATATACGGATATAAAAAATACGAAATTCTAAGGATTAGGAAAAGCGACCTGAAATCACCTTTAAAATTCTATGGCCACCACTTATACAATGGCTTGCCGCTTGGCTTCCAATTCAGCGTTTTAGAGATTGGCATTATCATTATGCAAGCGGCCGTGATTGCTTTTGACGTATCTCCAAGTGGAGGAATGGTCGCCGGTTTACCTGCCCAAATGGGTTATGGAGCGGGTTGCAAAATCGTCAATTTGCTCATGACAATCCTTATGGGGTTAGGAACCGCCGTTCTATCCTTTACTAGCCAAAACCTAGGGGCAGGTAACTATAAGCGAATCAAAAAGGGCTTGGCTACATCATTGTGGATTGGTTTAGGGATGTGGGCATTCATTGTTATCGTCGGATTAAGTTTAACGGTTGGCGGGGCTTATCAATATCTTTTCTTAAGTGCTTCTAAAGTCAATGGGGAGTCCTTACGCTACGGAAACACCTATTTGTATGTATCCATCCCTTGCATGGGCATTCTCATGATTCTATTTATCGTAAGAAACTTACTACAAGGATTACAAAAGCCATTATGGCCGTTTCTAAGCGGAGTTGGCGAACTATTGGCAAGGAGTTTGATATGTTTATACCTCCCCGCTTTATTCAATGGCGGCCCAATCAATAGCGAGGCTAGCACTTTAGCGTTCGCTGTCGTTAGCAGCGCTGATTCAGCCGCTTGGGTATTTAACGTTTTAATCTCTATTTTCCCAATGTTCTATTACTTAAAGAAATTCTCGAAATTGGAAAAGAGTAATAACAAAGCTAAAGAAATATCACATGACTGAAACCCTTGTTCTATAATCCATAGTTCAAAGAATAATGCTATTCATTAGAAAAGATAACAAATCCTCCTAGGAATTCGCGAAGGGATTAACGCTCTAAAAAATGATGGATAACCCATTGTGAAACACAAAGTATAAACCGCTTAAGCATGGATAACTATAGCGTTTAGGACCATGTCTCAATAAAACCCTCGTTCACTTAAGCGTGAGAATCCTTTTGGATGAGAAATCAACGACTACGCAAGCTTTTTGCGTAGATATCCGGAAACAAAATTAATAAGGACAACCAGAATAACGATTCCAAGAATGCATCCGCCCAAGTGCCCATAGTTATTTTGTTCAGTGGACAAGTAGTAACCAATGCCACCATCAACGCCAAGGACGACGCCAAGAATCGTTGCAGTACGAATATTGATATCGAAGCGGTACAAGGCAACAGAAATCAAATTCGGGGTAACTTGAGGGATGACCGCTAGATGAATTTGCTGCCATTTACTAGCGCCACAAGCTAGAACCCCTTCCACAGGTTCTTGTTGAATACCATCGATTTGATCGGCGTAAAGCTTGCCAATCATCCCAATTGAATGAATACCAATAACAAGAACGCCAGACAAATAAGTGAAACCGGAGAACATGACAAGAATCAACGCAAAAATGATTTCTGGAATCGTGCGAATCATGATCAAAAAGATTTCCGATGGCCAAGCAGCATTGCCGAAAAGTTTATGAGATGCAAATAAGCCAAATGGAATGGCCAAAATCGAAGCAATTAAAGTTCCAATGAAGGCAATTCCAAATGTTTTTAGAATAAAGTAAATAACCGATTCCTTGAAAGCGTATTGACCATATCCAAAAAAGAAAGACCAATCAATCTTGAAAAGAAGGCCCAAATTCATGAAACCTTGTTTGATGTTACCCCCGATTTGAAATTCGGTATTCATATCCAAATCGAAATGGAAGAATAAAAGAATCGAGCAAAGCGCTAAAACAAAGACGAGATTAATTGCCCAGTCGATCGGTCGGGAAGCGTAAGCTTCTTCGGGTGATCCAAAAGATTTAGCTTTCTTATAATAAAGAATATCGAATAGGAAGATTGTAACAAGAGCAACGAGTAAGACAATCGTTGAAATACCAAAAGTCAATTTCATCGGGATTTCCTCCCAAGAAGATTAGAAACAATTTGAAGAATGATAACTTCGCAAAATAAAGGAATAAGCATAGCGCCGATCTTGTCGTAATAGCCAGCCCCATAGTTTTGCTTCAACCAATAGCCATATCCTCCAGCACCAACATAACCTAAGATAACGGAGGCGCGGATATTGATTTCAAAAGTGTAAAGCATATTTGCAAAAAACATCGGCATCACAGCAGGACGCAAGCCAAGAGAAATGCATTGAATTGTATCTCCACCATTAGATCTTATCGCCTCAAATGGAGAAAGTTCCAAAGTTTCGACATATTCATAGGTCAATTGGTACATGATACCAACCGTAAAGATAATGATAGACAAAATACCTGTAACAAGTGATGGCCCAAAGAAAAGACGAAGCAAAAGAGCCATAACCATTTGAGGGACAGTTCTAAGAACATCGTTGAAAATACGGACTGGTAGGCGAATATATTTGTTTTTATTGATGTTTTGAGCACATAGATAAGCGATAGGCAACGCAATAAGAGAACCGAAAATGGTGCCAATGAAACACATTTCATTAGTCGCCCAAATATCTTTTAAAGCATCCCCCCACATATAAGAAAAATAATTGTCCCACGTTCGTAAGGAATTGGCCTGTGGAGTGAACATACGAACGAAAAACATGCCTAGAGAATCCCATTTCAGCGCTAGTGCATTAGAGTAGTCGGCAATGCATAAGCAGAAAATGAAAATCAAAACTAAAACAATCAGACTTACAATAAGTAGCAACGGACGCTTTTTGGTAATGGTTCGAACCATCGTACCATCATGATTGACAGAAATATCGATTTCTTTTTGGTAATAGAGAATGGAATCCCAAAATTCTTTCTTTTTTTGAGCTTTATTAGTTTTTCGTTCGCTGCGGAGTTCTTCTCTTCGCTCTTTAGAGAGGTTGTTTTTATTCCAAAACGGCATATTATTTCGCCTCTTTATTTTCTTCAGGATTCAAATTGCCCAAATTTTCGTTTTTATTGAGGGCACGCCCATAAATTTTCATCGTTACTTCATCAGTAACTTCTTCTGGTTTCCCATCAAATACGACCTTACCAGAACGAATACCAATAATACGACTTGAATAGCGTTTTGCTAAATCAACATGGTGCATATTAGCCAAAATAGTGATGCCCATTTTGTTAATACGAGTAAAGTCATCCATAACCGAAATCGTGGTAACCGGATCAAGAGAGGCGACAGGCTCATCCGCTAGAATAAGTTGTGGTTCTTGTGTTAAGGCACGCGCTAAAGCAACTCGTTGTTGTTGACCTCCGGATAATTGATCAGCACGAACAAACGCCTTGTCCAAGATTCCAAGTTTATCCATCGAACGGAAGGCAAGCATCTTTTCGTCCTTTGAATAGATTCCAAAAAAGGTCTCGAAGGTATTGTGATAGCCCACACGACCTGCGAGAACGTTTTTGTAAACGGAACTTCTTTTCACCAAATTAAAAGATTGGAAAATCATTCCAATATTTTTGCGTGCTTGACGAAGTTTCTTGCCGCGAAGCTTTGAAATATCTACTCCGTCAACCAATAACTGCCCTGCAGAAATTTCATGCATGCGGTTAATGCAACGTATAAGCGTACTTTTACCCGCCCCAGAGAGACCGATGATGGATACAAATTCCCCATCTTTAATCGTTAAATTGACGTCATCTAAAGCCTTGAAACCATTGTCATAGACTTTGTCGACATGAATTAATTGAATCATATATCTCTCCGAAGCGGGTAAGTTTCAAATTATTTTATCTTTAAAACGCAAGACAAGAAACTATTTTGTCTCCGTTTTAGTGGCTTTGACGGCTTTGCCGTTTTTGTCGATTTCGCCATTCATAGCCTTACGTTGAAGAATACGATGCTCTTGATCGAACATGGAATCCTTTGTCTCCCCTGCGAAGTCTTCAACTTGGACCTTATATCCAGCGCGGCTCGCGGCAAGAAGAGGCTCAATTTTGCCTGGGTGGTTGACAAACGCAGAAGCGTAAGAACCAGCAGGAAGGAAAGCCGCATCAATTTGACCGCTAACGAGGGCAGTAGTGGTCATTTCGTACCCGCCTTCGGTGGTACCAACGATTATCTCAAAGGTATAGCCAGTATCAGTAACGTAACTATTGAGTTTAGGTTGAAGATCCTTCGCACGAGCGCTAATGGTCGCTGGATCGTTCGATGGAACGAGTTGAATCTTAATCACCTTGTTTTCGTCCGTTGTATCCTTTGAATCAGGGGTAACATCGGTTGGAATGGTGACTTTTTTGGTTGGGTCTTTAGTTTCTTCGCTCCACTTATACATTTCTTTGGCGGATGCATATTGAGAATCGCTTGCGTCAACGTAGCCAGTATGAGAATAAATCTGATAAACCAAGCCCGCAGCAGTAGCTGTATCTTTCGAATTTCCGTCTTTAACAGCGGCCTTGAACGCTTTCTTAATCGCTTCACGTTTGCCATCGCTCAATGAAGTACGGATGGAAACAGTGTCGTTCATAATTGGGTCAGTGACAGCAACGGTATATGTGTTCTTGAAAAGGTTCTCTTTACCAGCATATTTACCATCTTTTTGGACAAAAGCAGATCCATAGCGGGTGTCAAAGAATCCGCAAATAACATCGAATGTACCAGTCATGAGACCATCAATACTTTCAGGATAGGTCCCTTGGCTAGTAGACATCATGGCTTTATCTTGATCTTCTTTAGATAATTTGTTGTATTCTTTCCTATCAACAAATCCTTTGGTATAGCCATGTTGATATAGGTAATATCTAGGATAAATATAACCAGCGGACGAAGTCTCGCTCATAACACCCCAAAGCGCATTGCCATCATGAAGTTTCTTCAAAATAGCATCTTCATCGTCGTCTGCAGTGATGCCAAATGCCTTTTTGCCGATGTATTGGCGGGCTTGATCACGGAGCGTATACATTAATGAGCTATAGAAGCTAACTTCTGTTTTACTTTGCTCGCCACGATAGACATAGGCGCCTTCTGGAAGTTCGTCACAAACGGCGTCAATGGCATTCCCTGTGCCGGAGGCGCAGGATGCAAGCGCAAATACTGCACTTGAGAGGAGGATAACTTTGTTGAGTTTTTTCATTACTCGTTTTCCTTTCGGGTTTTACCCATTTAAAATGACAAAAAAGAGCAAAAAGTCCACCACTACTTCTTGGCAACAAATGTGTTCAATTGATGATGGAAGAACGTTTTCATTATCTGTTCGCTTTCCTTTGTCGTAATAACAATACCTCTTATCAACGAGAGGTGATAAACATTTTCATTTTTCGTTTCGTGAAAGCGGTAACTACCAATATATATCTTGAAACGTTTCCTAGGAAAAACTAAACTAAACAACAAGCTAAATCGACATACTTTATTACTCGCTTCGCTCTCTAACAAACGTAGCAAGCGCTTTAGCGAGCTTTTTAAGATTCATTCCCGAGGTGTTTATCATAAGGTCATAATTACTCTTATCACCCCAAGATTGGTTGGTATAAAATTCGTAATAGCCTTTTCTCTTTTTGTCGATAGAGCGAATATTCTTCGCAATTACCTTCTCAGAAAGGTTCTCTCCATTTTTCTCGCGAGTTTTGCAGCGTTCAATTTTGGATTCGCTATCAGCATAGACAAAAATCCTTAATGGCTTTATATCGCGAAGAATGTAGTCCGCGCAGCGCCCGATGATGACGCAGTCCGAACGCTTAGCCAAATCTTTAATCACATCCGCTTGAGCAGCGAAAACGTCAATAGATTGCTCTAAGTGAGGATCCGCTAAAGGAGCCCAGGAATTCCCGTAATGAATCGGAAATAAAGGAATAGGGCGTTTTTCGGTTACCTCTTCAATATATTCTTTTGAAAATGGGGTTTTGTGTTCAATCTCAAGGATGATTTCTTTGTCGTAATAGGCAATGCCGAGTTCATCTGCTAAACGTCTCCCTAATTCACGACCACCACTACCAAATTCTCGACCAATCGTAATCACCATCTTCATAAGATTAATACCTCTTTGAAATATTATAACATTTCTAAATTTTTGTCGCTTTTTAAAACTAGTAAATAGACTTTAGTCCATTTTTTCATTTGACATTTTCAGTATTCCTAAAATTAACTTAACCAATTTATTTTTATCAGTTCTGCCTTCAAAAGCAAGGTAGCTACGGATGGCACCATAGATGCCACCAAAAAGGAACGATCTAAGGTAAATCGCATTCTCTTTATCTTTTTCTTTTACTTCAATAAAGGGAGAAAAAGTAGATTCGGCTTTCTTATAAAAATGCCCGTCCCCGATAGCGAAAACGGTTAAAAACTTTTTCTTTTCCTTCGTAAGAAATGACAAAAAAGATAAGAATCTATCGGATAATTCACCATTAGATTCATTCCAAGCACTAAGCATTTCAGAAACAAGTTGGTCTTCTAAGGCATAAACTACGCCCAATAAAGAATAATAGTGAAGATAAAAGGTGGACTTATTAACATCTGCTTCTTCTATCAAATCGTTGATTTTAATGGATTCATAACCCCTATCTAAAACGAGTTTAATGAGCGCGTTTTGAATCGCGGATTCAGTTTTCTTATGTCTCCTATCAACATGCATATCCGTATCATAAATCAAAGAAAAGTATACTTCAACTTTTTTCCATTAATAGACTTTAGTCCATTGTTTATATCGTTATTATCTACTTTATAAAATAAATACATATTATTAAAACTACTAAATAAGCTTCATACGTTTCATTATCCAAGAACGCAAATAAACCTATAACGCTCACATATAAGCGCATGTACAGAAAAGAAAAGCCCCATGTTGAACTTAATCAATATGAGGCAAAGTGCGTTCTAAATAGGATTATTCTGGTATTCTCATTGGGTAAGGAAGATAAGAAAGCGTCGGTAGTTGATCCAAAGTCACTAATCCAAATGGGGCAAGTAGAATAGTCGGGATGCGGTTCACAATTGTAGCGCATGTATGTTCAACAGTCGCAGGCTTAACAACGTGGTATTCCACATTTGGTTCGCCATAAATCTTCCAATCGCACATATCCCCATCATTCGGTCCATAAACCTTGCCAATACATTTCGTGACAATATCAATGCCTTGATGGGTCTTAGTTGTTACAACGGCAGCCATACCAATGCATTCGCCTTTCTTTAGGACGCGGCCCATTGTCTTTGATTCGATATCTTTATTATCAAAATACGGTTCAGCGTGTTGTTCCATTGACATAATGGATAGGCCAAGTTTTTCTGCAAGTGCTTCATTACTATTCCAAACATAACTAGGAACTACTTCTTTTGGATGAGCAAGAGTCTTTTCAAATTCCTTTTCACTTAAACCAACACCATGGGCTTTAGCTAAAGCAAGGCCATATTCTTCTACGTTATAAGACACAGCACCTTCAATGCGAGTAATCTTATGGCAGCCACTAGCGGCTAAAGCGACCATATTGACCCAGAAAACATCTTCCATTCCGCTTCCGACGATTGTGCAGCAATTATCTTTCGCTACACGGTCAAGGATATTAGATAGGTAAGGATTCGTGGTTCTAGCATAGGTCATTTCTTCACAGGTAGTGATGACGTTTATGCCACGTTGAAGGCAATTCATAAAATGAGGGAAGCAGTCTTCGACAAAGCTAAAAAGCGTTACGATAGCGATATCGGGGTCAGCACTATCGAGAACTTCATCAGGATCGCTACTGATTTTGACGTTGAGTTTGTAGCCTAAACCGGCAACTTCACCGAGATCTTTGCCAACGATTTTAGGGTTCACATCAATCGCACCAACGATTTCAGCGCCCTTGTCGATGAGGTAGCGAACAATATAGCGACTCATTTTGCCGCATCCATATTGAACGACTTTGATTTTTTGCATCTTAATGCCTCCTTGAGTTATTTTCATTTTAAGAAAAGGAAGTCAAAGAAGAAAGCAATCAGTAAAATATTATCGTTATACCGAAATTATTCGATGCTATAAGGGCATAAAGAAATTTTTGAATTCAAAAAATGCCTTTTATTTACACCACGAAACTCGATTTAACTGGGCTTAAAGTCTTGAAAGTCGAAATGAATATTGAATGGGCAATGATGGCTGCTTATTTCCGTGGATATATGGAAGAAGTAAAAGGAAGTAAAATTTACCAAAAATTCGAAAAAATGGCTCTGGGGTACGACGAAATATTCGTTTGCATTGCAAATGATCGTATGTGCCGAGTAATGAAAGACTTCTTTGATATGGAAATAACTGACGTCGCTTTAACCAATAGTCTTTCCGCATTAGATCTAGGATATCAGTACGTTTGCAAAACGTCAAAAGCGTGCGAACAGCTCGAAATCACCGCAAAAAAAGAAATTCTCTCCCTAGAATTAGCAATTCTTCGGGATAAAAGCATCAAGAAGAGACAAGAAGGAATTGAACTCACTGAAACAGCACTATTGAAATATCGTAGAACGGGGAAATTCTTTGATGAAATCTTAAGAGGTATCTAAAATGAGCGACGTTTTACAATTAGCACTTTCAGATATGCAGGGGCAACTTTTTGAGATGTCTATAGAAAAAGGACTAGATAGCGAAACTTTTGCAAAAACTTTTGTGCTATCGGATATCGCTAGTGACCTAGACTCAGAATTCAATCACATGCAATGGGCAGGAAAAGAATACATCATGGAATGGATTTTAGACGAGCTCAAAGACAAACTAAAAATTGGTGGGGAAATTTATGACCACGAAACTATGTATTGGATGAGCTACGTTTATCGAAGGTGGCATTATTATACGAGTGAAACTAGCAAGGTAATATATAAACAAGCAACCGCGAAAATAATGCGAGTAACCTATCTCCCGTACCACACAATGAGCGTAGAAACGGCGATTGATAGATTAAAGATTCTTACCAAGAAAAACATAAAAAGAGCCTTTAGAGCTCCTAACGATAAGTAGTACAAATTTAATCTAAAAGAGCCGATAAAAGCTACAAATTATCATTTTGGTGTGCCCGAGCGGATTCGGACCGCTGACCTCAAGCTTCGGAGGCTTGCGCTCTATCCAGCTGAGCTACGGGCACATTTGGTGCACTGAACGAGACTTGAACTCGTACCGGTTGCCCGACTGGCTTCTGAGACCAGCGCGTATACCATTCCGCCACCAGTGCAACCCAATAACTATATTATTCCTTGTCCAAAAAGTCGATTATTGCTTGAATGACTTTCTTTTCTAGCGCGGTCGCCTTAGCGATATCCATTGCTGGATGATTCTCTAATTCAATCGTTTTCTTTGTTTCTTCAAAGAAAGAAAACGAATATTTTTCGGCATCCGGAGTTAAATAAGGCGAGTGTCCACGACCTTTTAAAAACAAGAAACGAACATTTTGTTTGGCATGGAGTTCTTTTTCTAGGAACGCCCCATTGGTTTTAAAAGGAACGAGGGTATCTTTATCCCCTTGGATATAAAGCACTTTCGCCTCGCTATTTTTGATGACATCAACCGCATCGATATTGCCGTTTTTCCCGTAAACGAGACGGATGCATAATTTCCCTAGAAAATGAAATATCCCTTTTTGAAGTTTTTTAATCGCAGCAAGTATTTCTCTTTCCGGTTTTAAAAAGCCAGAAATAGAGACAGCTTTAGCGACATGAAATTCTTTTCTTAACGATAATAAAGAGGCATAGCCTCCCCAAGAATGACCAAGCACGTAGCGAGTATACCCTTTCGCTTTAGGATCAGAATCTAGAAAACGAAAAAAAGCTTTTTGATCTGCGTTTACATGCCCTAATCCAATATATCCTTTTCCTTCACTTTCCATGCAACCTGTATTGTCGTAGGCATAGACCAAATACCCTGCTTTAGCGAAGACGGAGATGAGCTTTAAATAAGCCGTTCTTCCTGCTCCAATGCCATGGAAAAACACAATAATCCCTTTATATCTCGTCTCTTTTTCATAATATCGAGAACCATATAGACGATTTTTCCCGCTATAAAAAGAGAAACGCTCTTCCTTTATTCCTAATTCATCAGTTGAATAATAGGGAAGAGAGGGGGAGCCATCGTAACGTTTTCTTTCGTTTCGATAAAAGCCAATGAGCAAAGTGAGAAAAAGAATCATCTGAAAACTCCAAAGAACTATTTAGTCATTAAAAACGCTGGCGATGAGTTCGTCAGAGAATTCATCATTCATCTTTCGCGTCTCGCTTTCGTTAACGGAGGCACGGGCTAGCTCTTCTTTTAAAACGCAGGTCAAAACATCGATTGCGAGATTCTCCCTGCCATCGTTATTGATAATAAGATCAGCGTAATTGCTCGATGGACGAACGATTTCTTCATACATCGGTTGAACCGTAGAAAAATACTGATTCACAATGTTTTCAAAGGTACGCCCTCTTTCTTTCTTATCGCGGATCATGCGGCGCAAGAATCGTCTTTCTGAACTTGCAGAAATGAAAACCCTTAAGTTACCTAGTTCGCGGATATCTTCATCCACTAAGGCCATAATCCCTTCAACAATCACAATCTTTTTTGGAGTAACGATTTCCGTTTTATTGGTGCGGGTCAATGAAACAAAATCATAAATTGGCTTTTCGATTTCCTTGCCTTTCTTTAATAAGGCAACTTGCTTTCTCATCAAAGGCCAATCAAAAGCCTTTGGATGGTCATAATTGACATTATAGCGTTCTTCTAAAGGGATATCGGCTTGGTCTTTATAATAGTCGTCAAGCGTAATGCGTGTGACATTATCTTCACCTAAATTTTTAATCACCGCATCCGTTACGAAACTTTTCCCGCTAGAAGAACCTCCGCCAACTAAGATAATCCGCGACATATCTTTCCTCCTTTAGTGTTCGTCCATAAATTTTATCATAGCGTCGTTCACCTTTTTAGAGGCAGGGAGAGAAAGATGAGTAAGATTATGAACGTGTCTTATTTTCCATCCTTTTTCTTCGATAAAAAGGAATTCGTGTTCATGATGATTTGAATTTAAATCTTCATCCAACTTTTTCGCGTGGCTAGAAAGGAAATCTTTCTTTGCGCTAGAAACAAAAACCGGGCAATGAAGCGCATCAAGATATTCGCGAGGCGAAAGAGTATGAAGAAAACTCTCATCAATATTATCAAGACCAAACAAAAGCTCTTTCGCTCTAGGCGTGAATTTATAATCGCTAAATATGCTAGCAAAATCATAAACCGGGCAATTCAATAAAACGCCTTTAATCGGAAGTGGGAATTGATTGACGCTCCATTTTTTCCTCAATTTAGCAGAAGAAAGAATTTCGCCGATAAGTAAAGCAAAATGACCACCAGCGGAATCACCCAATAGATAAAGATCGTCACCATCTAATTGGTATTCTTTCAAATGCAAAGATAGAAAGGAAAAGAACGTTAATAAATCCTTCACTTGTGTTTTGACGTTAAAGCCTCTTAAAGCGTCAGTTAAGCGATAATCTGGCAAAATAGCATCAAACCCATCATCACAAAAAATCTTAGCAAATTGGTAATTATTTCTTTGATTTCCGTGAAAATAGCCGCCACCATGAATATCGATGATTAGCTTGTTCTTCCGCTTTTCTTCATTCGCGCGGAAATAAGTAAATCGTCGATAATTATCATTTGGGAAATAATAAGGAAGATCATAATGAAATCGTTCGTTTTTCGGGAAGAAAGTCTTCTTTAGGGACTTCTTTTCCACCAAATCAACGAAGAAGAGGGAGAAACGAATCATGGGGGCATTAATTTTCATACTCTAATTATGAAGAAAAAGAAACGTCATTAGCAACATTGCAATAAAAAAAGCACCACCAATCGGCAGTGCAAATTCACTAGATGGTGGAGCGTAAGAGGATCGAACTCTCGACCTCCTCCATGCCATGGAGGCGCTCTCCCAGCTGAGCTAACGCCCCATCTATGCGCTTTTGCGCAAGAAAGATAATAGGATTATCGCTAATCCTTGTCAATCTTTTTTCGTGACGGAGGGAAGAAACGATTCCTCCCTCCTTTCAATAATCCGAAACAAAATTATTTCGTAGCTTTAATTTTATCAATTGTCCCCGCAATCCCAAAATAAACTGGAATGGCAAAGAAAGCAACCCAAGCAATATTCCAAGCATTTAAGAAATAGCCAAGAGAAAAGAAAACGATAAGGGTAATCATCGTAATCGCTCCATCAAAAGAAGACGCTTTCTTTGTACGAATGGTTTCGAAAATTGAGCCAACAAGCGGAATCAATAAGAATAGCATCCATAATGAAGCCCATGTTCCGTATACCCAATCGCTATTTTTATAGAATATACCAAGTAAAACATAAGCAATCGTTACAATAGGAAGTAAAGATCCGGTGACGATAGCCTCAATAAGCAGGAATCTCTTAGAGCATGGCGCTTCTTCGTTTGTCTCATTTTGGCCATTCTCTCTAACGGGTTCGACTTGTTCCTCTACGATTGTATTCACTGTATCATCCGTATGAAGAATATCATCTAAAGAAACGCCGTAAATCTTTGCTAAGCAAACGAGATTATCGGTGTCTGGGCTCGCTTCCGCACGCTCCCATTTAGACACGGCTTGTCTAGATAAGCCGAGCTTCGCAGCAAGTTCTTCCTGGCTCAATCCATTTTTCTTTCTTAATTCGACTAGGCGGTTAGCAATTTCAATGTTCATCGTTTTTTCTCCTGGCAAAATTTTAAGTATTCAGGAGCGGTTGCTTCTAGAAACTCCGCTTTTCAAATTCGCAACTAGTGGTTGCAAAATGACGATTTTACAAAATGGCGCGCCCGAGCCGATTCGAACGGCTGACCCCTTCCTTAGGAGGGAAGTGCTCTATCCAGCTGAGCTACGGGCGCACACAAACTCGTATTTTATCACAACTAATAAACGATAATCTTATTCTTTTTTGGAATTCATAACCCATCCTAAGGCATATAAAATATAGAAAACCAAGGAAAAGACGCCAGATGCAAACATTTTCCAATTCGTTCCGTTATTTGCTTCTCCTAGGAAAGAGAAGACGATGCTCGTGATGGATACGATTAAGCAAATAACCGCATAAAAGCCGACAAACTTTTGAAATGGCCCACGCCCTAAGTAACGCGAAATCGCGCCCATTCCCGCAATCGACATCACAAAGGCCGAAAGAAGGCTAAATATAATCCCGAATGTGATATAAAGTGGGGAATAATGATTGGCAGAATCGAAATACACATTCATATTGGCAATCAAAGAAGAAATTGCAATCGCAATAAAACCACTCCCTGCGACAAGTAGCATTTCTCGCGATAACTTCTTGAGCTTATTTTCTTCCGCCCACTGCTCAAATATCTTTTCGCATTTTTCGCTAGAAAGGGTTTCCTCGTTCTCTCTAGAAACGAAAGAGATGGAATCAATCCTCGTTCGGAAGCGGATAGCGCGCGCTCTTTCTTCGCTAGGAGAAAGGAAAATAATGGATACGGCTTCCCAAACAAATACCCAACCTGTGATATCGATAATCTCGGAAATGAGTTCTTTGGTGCTCCCTTCTCCAAACCAGCCAGCCCCTTCACCGGTATTCTTCAAAACAAGGCAAATAATACCTGCGATCAACAATAAAGCGATTTTGATCCCGTTTCTTTTGCCTTCGGAGAGAGTACTATAATGACTCATTTCAATCGCGTCGTTAAAAGACTCCAAAAGTTTTTTTGCATCGTAGCCTTCATAGTCTTCGATTGCGAATTGAAGATCGATTTTATAGCCGAGAGGAATATGAGCGATGATTTGAGAGACTCTTTCTAAAATTTCTGGGCTAAATTCCGGATAATCTTTTGAACAAAAATCATTCGTAAATAGTTCGCTTGCTTTTTGATAAGCGAGTTTCACTTTAACAAGTTTCTTTCCCTCATCGATTTCATAATACTTCTTGAGCAAATCGATTTGTCTAGCTCGAATTGGGTTGGAGCTTTCTTTTTGATGCGCATTTTTATTCATATCGCTATTTTACCGATTCAAAAAAGATTTTGCGACTTGAAGAAAAATGTATTGCACGTCTATAGCCATTTTTATCATGATTCTTTTTAAAAAAATGAAATTTGCGAAGATTTTCTCTATAAAAGAATAAAAAACGCCGCAAAAGCGACGTTATTTTGATTATTGGTCGGAACGGCGAGATTTGAACTCGCGACCTCCTGGTCCCGAACCAGGCGCACTACCAAGCTATGCTACGTCCCGAACGCAAAGAAATCTTTGCGAGCGATAATATAACACTCCTAACTCCTTTTTAAAAGAGAGTCATCTGGTTGCTATCGCCTAAATCACCAAGAGCACCAAGCTTTTTAAGGTCATCGATATTTCTTTCGCTTAGCTTGGTACGGTCCTTTAAATCTTCAATCGAAAGGAAGGTACCATCTTTTCTAGCGGCAACCACGGTTTCAGCGGCACTTTCTCCAAGGTTATCCAAAACGCAATACGGCGGAATAAGCGATTTATTCTTTTCATCGACGACAAAGTCGGTCGCTTCGCTCTTATATAGATCGATATTCGAAAAATGATAACCCCGCTCGAGCATTTCGCTTGCGACAATAAGAGACTTTAAAATTTCGTTGTCTTTTGGTGTGAAGGCTTTGCGGTCTTGAGACTTTAGCTGCAATTCCTTGATCATTTGATAAACCGCTTCTTTGCCTTTGATCATCGTAGCAATATCCCATTTATCGCAACGGACGCTGAAATAAATCGCATAGAAATATAGAGGCATATAGAGCTTATACCAAGCCATGCGAACCGCTCCCATGACATATGCTGTAGCGTGGGCGCGAGGGAAAAGATATTGAATCTTGCGGCAAGATTCAATGTACCAATCAGGAACGTCGTGCTTTTTCATTTCCGGGACATAAACGGCTTCTTTCTTTTGGAATTTGCCATGTCCATGGCGCACATCTTCCATGATTTGGAAGGATAAAGAAGAATCTACCCCCATCGAAATAAGATAGTTCATGATATCGTCACGACATCCGATAACCCCATCTAGCGTTGCGGTTTTGCTCGTGATGATGTCTTCGGCGTTATTATTCCAGACGTCAGTTCCGTGGCTCAAACCGGAAATAATGAGCAAGTCATTGAAGGAATGAGGGAGAGCTTTGGATAAAAGCCCTTGAACGAAATTGGTACCGAACTCAGGAAGAGCGACAGCCCCGGTCGCAAAATTAAGAGGGTTATTTTCCATTCCGAGTTCTTTTGGAGAAGAGAAAAGCGATAAAACGCGTGGGTCGTCCATCGGGATTTTCTTAAAGTCGTATTTCGTAATCAATGTGAGCTTACGAAGGGCAAGAGGATCGACGTGCCCAAGAAGGTCAAGTTTAAGAACTTCATCGTGCATGGAAGCGAAGTCATAGTGAGTCGTCAGCCAGTCGCTTGTTAAATCATCGGCTGGGTGCTGATATGGGGTGAAATCAAAAACGTCCATATCTTTCGGAATAACGACGATTCCACCTGGATGTTGACCAGTTGTTCGCTTTACCCCTTGGCATTTGTTCGCGATTTTCGCGATTTGGGCGCTAGGGATAGAATCAGGGTTAATCCCCATCTTCTCGTAATAACCTCTCACAAAACCGAAAGCAGTCTTATCGGCAACGGTTTCAATGGTCCCTGCGCGATAGCAGTTATTTTCACCAAGCAAAGTTCTAGTATAGGCGTGCGCTCTAGATTGATAATCCGGAGGGAAATTTAAATCAATGTCAGGGACTTTTTCCGCCTTGAACCCTAGGAAGGTTTGGAAAGGGATCGTTTGGCCGTTCTTAAGCATTTTTGTATGGCAAACCGGGCATTCTTTGTCAGGAAGATCAAATCCACTGCGGATATGCTTAAATTTTGGATCATCGTTTGCCCATTCAAAATGCTTGCAATTCGGGCATAAATAATGTGGCGCAAGAGGATTGACTTCCGTAATATCCGCCATCGTCGCGGCAAAAGAAGAGCCGACAGAACCACGTGAGCCAACAAAATAGCCATCCTCATTCGCTTTCTTGATGATGCAATGAGCGATGTAATAAGTGACGGAGTAACCGTTTCCAATAATGCCGTCTAGTTCCATATCTAGACGTTTCTTCACTTCTGGATCAGGGTTTTCTCCATAATGGAGATGAAGGTTGTTGTAGCAAATCTCGCGGAGCCGTTCCGCGCTATCTGGGAGGTTCGCGTTTGGTGGGAAGGTACCCATTTTAACTGGCTGAAGCTCCCCTAGTTGACTTGCGATATTGCGGGTATTAGTCACAATGATTTCTTTGCATTTATCTATAGGGAGCCATGTTTTAAAAGAATCCATCATTTCTTTAGTGGAACGAAAATGCTGGTCAGGGTTTTCGAAATGAGGCAAGCGGGCGCGAAATGGCGGATTAAGTGGGTGAGAACCATTGCCGATTGCTTTCGCTTCAATATAAACATCGCGGCAAATCTTATCTTCGGGATTGACATAATGGACGTCGCCTGTCGCACAAACGGGAATCTTTAATTCGTCTGCCGCCTTGATGATTGTTTTCAAAATCTGCATCAAACGTTCTTGCGTAATATCGTGGGTATTCACCAAATACGAATAATTCTCGACAGGTTGAATTTCGATGTAATCATAGAATTTCATCGTTTCTTTTAGTTTGTCGTAAGAATCATAAGTCGCACTGCGGAAAACTTCGCCATTGAAGCAGGCACTACCAAAAAGAAGATTCTTCCGTAGACGCGACAATTCCGACTTAGGAATCTTTGGCAAATCCGCTAAATAGGTGGTATTGCTTAAAGAAACAAGCGCGTAGAGATCTTTAAGCCCCTGCTCGTTTTTCACTAAGGCAATCATGTGCGTTGCGCGAATATTCTTATAGAAGTTAGAAACCGTTGATTTCACTAGATCGTTGAGATCATCAATACTCGCGGTTCCTTTCTCGACTTTTTCTTTTAAAGGCGCAAAACGGAAATAGTCTTCATCAATCTTAAGATTCATCAGATCTTTATGAAGGAGTTTTCCTTTTGGATTTAATATCGGGAGCATAACCGCCCACGCATTCCATAGGCTTTCCGCGTCAGCGTCAGCACGGTGAGCGGCATCTTCTTTATAATCAGGAAGTCCTAAGTTTTTATATAACGCTTCAAGGTTATGGTATTTGCGGTCGGGGAAAAGGTAGTGAGATAAAGGAAGAGTATCGATAACGGGATTCGTTAAAGGGGCTAGGCCCATTCTCTTCCTTGATTCGTTTAAAAAGCCCATATCGAAGCTTGCGTTATGCGAAACCAAAATCGTTCCTTTGATGAATTCTTCGATTTGAGGCATAAGCTCTTCGATCGTTGGCTTGCCCTTTACCATCTCATCGGTGATGTGCGTTTTCTCTTGAATCATCTTAGGAATCGCAATCCCCGGATTAATCAAAGAGTCAAATCGCTTACTCACCGCACCGTTTTCGACTAAAACGCCACCGAATTCCGTCATTCGGTCAAACATGCTCGATAAGCCGGTGGTTTCGGTATCGAATACGCAGTAGCGGGCATTAGAAAGAGGGATATCGCTCGGATTAAAAACGTAATTCGGAAAGGGATCAAACATATAGAATTCGCAGCCATAAAGGATGTGAAGCCCTGTTGCTTTCCCCGCTTTTTGCGCATCAGGGAAAGCTTGGATATCGCCATGGTCAGTAACGGCAATCGCATCCATCCCCATGTTTTTAGCAAGGGCGCAATATTCACTCATCTCCCCTAATCCGTCCATCGCGCTCATTTTACTATGGAGGTGAAGCTCAACGCGCTTTTCTTCTTCAGGGTCATTACGGAGTGGCATCGGGGGAAGCTTCTCGTAATAATCAATCATAACGATGGATTCGCCTGTGAATTTATCGGGCCCGACACGCCCTTTGATTAAACAATAATCGCCGACTTTGATGCCTTGCATTTCTTCATCGGATAAGCCGGATTTGCTTTCGAAAGCACGAAGATTAATGGCGCTATCATCGTCACCTATCGCAAAAGTCCCCGAAAGTGTCCCTTTGCGGGTAAGCTTCGTCTCTGCTTGAAAAATAACGCCTTTGAAAGTGACGTTCACCATCGTCATTGAATAAAGTTCCTTGATGGATTTCACTTCCAGATAATTCCCTTTTCGGGAATAGCGTTCACGCTGCATCGATTGAATATATTCGCTTTGCGCTTGCTTAATCGCCTCTTTGTATTCTTTTTCTTTAGCGATGTCATATTCGCTAGAAGGAGGAACTTCTTTTTTCTCTTCGATTTTTTCTTCCTTTGCCGGTTCTAGAAAAAGAACAACTGGCTCATAATTCAAAAAATCAAGGAGTTCATTAAAGCTAGATAGAACTTCTTCTATTTTTGCCTCATCTTCTTTTTTGATTGCTTTAATAGCGACTTTGCTATCGTGATCTAAAGCGAAAATAAAAGGGGAGGCGTCGCGGTAACGATTTAAATACCAACTAGAAAATAATGAGGAATAATCTTCAAGCGTAGGCGCTTTTTCATAAGAAAAATGAATGTCATATAGATAGCGGAGATTAGTGAGGCCTTGCATGAATTCCTCTAATAAAGAATAATTCCAAGGCACTTCTTTTTGGAAAAAGAAAAGAACTTTGTAACGATTATTCTTGTCTTTTTCGCAACGAGAAAAAGAGAGGTCATAACTAGAAGGATCACTCACCTTCAGCGATTTTAGAAATTCGAGCATTCTCTTTTCCATAATCTATCCACCTAAAACAAACCGATAACGTCTTTTATCGTGATAAAGACACCCAAAAGCAGAAGTAGGCTTAATCCGATAAACGAAACAATCGCTTTTGCCTTTTGAGGAATCTTTTTCTTGAACAGCTTCTCAATAACAGTAACAAGTAGCCCCCAACCATCTAGTCCTGGGAATGGCAGCAAATTGAAAATCGCTAGGTTGAGGGAAACTAGTCCTCCGTAATAGAAGAACGTTTTGCCCCAACCCATATAGTTAGATAGTTGCGATAATCCAGCCCCCATCGCAACAACTCCCCCTACAGAATTGAAATTTCCAAAGAACAAACTCTTCAACCCTTCGCCAATCATGGGAAAGAAATTCACCCAATCGATGCATCCAGAAAGTAGCCTCTCTCCGAAAGGCGCCCAATATTCATTGCTATAGGTTGAAAGGGAAGGTCCTTCATAACCGGTAGAAGAACGAACAATAGAAATCTCTTTTTGTTCAATCGTAGCGACAATTTCCCCAGCATTATTCTTATTTGCTAAAGAAAGACGGAAGGTTAATTTGTCGCCTTCAGCAAGTTCAATCTTGTTAGAAAAATCAGGGTAATAATTCACCCCTAATTCGCGTTCTAGAGAATCAGTTGAAGAGGCGATGAAATTCTTTGAAGAATCTTGAAGAGGAGAATAAAGGCTAATATTGCTATATAGATTATTGGATGTTTTTTCGCTTGCAGGGTAATAAGTCACAATCACGTGGCTATCGTTTATGGTCGCATCCGTATCGAGAATAAATCCATAATTTTTTTGGTCTTTAGAAATGGCTAAGCCGGGAGAGACAAGTCGATAAGCATCTTGCTCTTCTTTCTTGCCGAGTACGCTTTCCTCTCCTTGAATATAAAATCCATAAACCCAAGGATGAGGATCATTTTGTACTTCCTCGCCGTTTTTGTTATTTTCTTTTGCAACTCCGATATATAAATTTCCAGAATCTAAAGGAAGTGACGTTTCATAACGCCCTCTTTCAGTATTGACTTTGGCTAGGCTAGTCTCGTTAACGGTTGCTTCTTTCGCTAAAAAGGATTGATACGATTGATAGGAAGGGAAAGAAACCGCATAAATCAAGCAAAACAAGAAAGAAATAAATAAATTAACGGCAATACCTGCGATAAGAATCAAACACCGTTTCCAGGCGGATACCCCTTCTAGGCTCCTCTCTTTCGGGATGTCTTTGAAGCGATCATCGTTTTCCGCTTCATCCCCTTCGTTTTTCATTTCTTCTCCATACATAGAGACATATCCGCCAAGAGGAATTGCGCGAATTGAGAAGGTAGTCTCAGCGCCCTTTCGCTTATGGGAGAAAAGTTTTGGCCCAAAGCCAATCGAATATTCATCGCAATAAACGCCAAAACGCTTGGCCATGAATAGATGCCCGGCCTCGTGAGCGCTAACTAAAACCCCAAGCATAACGATGAGAATAAGAATAGTAACAAAAATATGCATTGATTAATCTCCCAACTCTAAGCGAAGGTATTCCCGCGTAGAATGATCGGCAATAAGAATATCACGTAGTGAAGGTGTTTGGGGCGATTTCACATTTAATAACGCTTTTTTCACCCACTCCTCAATCGCAAGAAAAGGAATTTTGCCTTCTAAGAACAAATAGTCGCATTCTTCTACCGCGGCATTAAGAATCGCCCCATATGCGCCTCCTTTTCGATAGGCGCTTGTTGCGATTTTAAGGGCGGGATAGCGTTTTTCATCAAACGAATGAAAATGATATGGGCCAAATTCATTTAAGGATTTGACTTTCAAAATATCGTCTAGTTTGACTTTGCCCTCGTATAAAGCATAAGCAATTGGCCCATGCATATCAGGCTTGCTTACTTCGCCAATTAAGGTGCCGTCCTTTAATTCGAGGGCGCTATGAAGATGGCTTTCATCATGCAAGATGACCTCAATATCATCAAGCGGCCAATCAAAAAGTATCGAAGCCTCAATGACCTCAAAACCTTTATTGAACATTGTGTCACTATCAATCGTGATTTTTTTGCCCATGCTCCAAGTAGGGTGATTTAAGGCAAGTTCTATCGTAACGCCATTTAGCTCTTCGCGTTTTTTATTGCGGAAAGCACCGCCACTGCCCGTAATCAAAATCCTTTTTACTTCATCTCTAGAAACCAAAGAAAAGCACTTCGCTATCGCAACGTGCTCCGAATCAATCGGATAAAGAACGCCATGCCCTTCCTTTAATAACGTTTTAATGAAACTCCCTCCGACCACGAGCGATTCTTTATTCGCCAAACAGAGGATTTTATTTAGTTCCAAAGCGCGGATAGAAGGCAATAATCCAGCAAAGCCAACGAGAGCGTTAATAACCATCTCCGCGTCCGTTTCATTCAATAAAGAGAGAAGCCCATCGTCTCCATAATAAAAATGAAGATTACGGTATTCCTCCTTGAGACGGAGGTAATCGCTTTCGTTTTTTACGCAAATGCGGTCAATCGAAGGAAAACGTTCCAAAATAGAAGGGATTTTATCCACGCGTTCTCCGACCGAAATTGCTTTTAATAAAAAATGTGCGCGGTCAAGAAAGATGATATCAAGAGCTTGCGTGCCGATGTTGCCGCTTGCTCCAAGCAAGCAAACTTTCCTCATAAAGCAAAATTCCAGCCGTTCGTAATGAAAATAAGGATAACGGTCATCCCGATTGCGCTAAAAAGATTACTATCGATACGGTCCATCACGCCGCCATGTCCTGGGATCAGGGTGCCAAAATCTTTTATTCCATAATGGCGCTTGATCAAACTAAGCGACAAATCACCTAAGACTCCCGCAAGCGTTCCTATAGTCGCCAAAAGCAAAATCCAATACCATTTATCAAGGGTTAAAGTTGGTAGGAGCGGGAAATTGCAGGCAGCCATCGTAATCCCAAAAACAAAAGTGCAGACGATTCCTCCGATAATTCCAAAGAAAAACCCTTCCCAGGTTTTATTCGGGGAGATGCGGGGATTCATTTTGTGCTTTCCAAAGAAAACGCCGCCAAAATAAGCGAGCATATCGCTCAAGGTAGCCGCGATAAGCATTCCAAAAATCAATCCGACGCTCCAAAAATACTGAAATTGCCAAATTGAAGGCAGTTCTGCACCGATTTTATCCCCCATCCATTGCTGATTCATGAAAGAAGGATTGTGGCTAAACAAATAAAACGGGTAATAACGTAAGAAGAAAAACGACTGGAATCCTAAGCCAAGCAAAAGGGTGAAAAAAACAAAATAAGCAACGTCGCCAAAATCAAAACCCTTATCAGCAATCGCGATAAAGCAATATAGGCCAATTGCGACCGCTACTCCAATCGGGGTTACGACAATTCCCGAATAATAGTCTTCCAAAGAGAATTGGAAAGCGGTGTGACTCGCTTCCGATAACTGGAATTCAAGCAAATTTGCCTTGATGACAAACCAATACACATAACTAAAAGTAATTAGATATGTGGATAGCCAAACCCACCATCTGTATTTTTTCCTTGTCGCTTGAATCATTTCATAAATGCCGAAAGCGATGACAATCGCGAGCAAAAAAAAGAAAACCCACCCACCTAAGAATATCGCGGGAACAAGCGTAAAAAGCATTCCAAAAGCAGCTATCGTTCGGGTCCACATGGATTTTTTTGTTTTTTCCGAAAGTTCATTCACTTCCAAATGAGGCAATTCGTTATTATTCATTTTGAAGACCTCCGAAACGACGGTTCCGCTCGCAATAGATTTTTAAGCAATCAATGAAGGCATCCCTTTTGAAATCCGGCCACTTGACGTTAGTGAAAACAAATTCGCTATAGGCCATCTCGTAAAGCATATAATTTGAAACACGTTCTTCTCCTGAAGTACGAATCAAAAGATCAACGTCAGGCAAAAGAGGATTCCACAAGTATTTCTTAAAGGTTTCTTCATTCAAATCATCGAGGGAAAGAGCGCCGCTTTTATAATCAATCGCAATTTTTTTCGCCGCGCGTACGATTTCATCCCTTCCACCATAATTAAGGCAAATGTTGAGGAAAAAGGAGGAATTGTTTTTTGTTTTTTCCATAGACTCATAGCAAACTCGCCTAGTCTTTGGTCGGATTCTATTTAAATCTCCAGAAATAAGAATTCGGGCTCCAGTAGAATTTAGATAATCGATTTCTTTATGAAAGAAAGCCTCTAAATAATCCATAAGATGATCGATTTCATCTTGCGGGCGATTCCAGTTTTCGGTGCTAAAGGCATAAAAGCTCATGTAGCGGATAGAAAATTCACGGCAACAATCGAATAGTTCAATAATGCGGTTGCAAGCTTCTTTATGACCCAAAAAACGCGGTAAGCCACGCATCTTCGCCCAGCGGCCATTCCCATCCATGATGAAGGCGACATGGCTCAGTTTTTTTGTTAGCTCAAAATTATCCGCCATCAGGAATGATTATATATCAAGGCTCCTTTTTAAAAAAGGAGAGGAATGCAAACGGGTAGGGTTTTAGGAAGAAAAAGGCCTACCAAAGTAAGCCTAATATCGAAAGCGTTGAATCTAGATAGAGAGGATTTCTTTTTGCTTTTCCGCAAGAAGCTCATCAATCTTTTTATTTGAGGCATCAACCGTTTTTTGAATATCGTCTTCCACACGCTCTTTATAATCGTCGCTCATGGAATCGTCTTCTTTAAGCAAATCTAAGAAATCTCGACGAATATTACGAATGCTCACTTTGGCCTCGTCCGCCATGGTTTTGGCTTCTTTGGCAATTTGTTTTCGCGTATCTTCGGTAAGAGGAGGAATAATGAGGCGAATCGCGTCCGCTTCCACCTGTGGGTTAATCCCTAAATTCGCGCTAGCGATGGCAGCGGCAATCGGTTTAAGGTCTTCGCGGGAATATGGTTTAACCAAAAGTTGACGTGGCTCAGGCATGGAAACGCTCGATAATGATGTGATTTCCATCTTGTCGCCATAATAATCGCATTTAATACCGCTCAAAATCGCTGGGTTAGCGCGTCCGCTTCTTAATTTCGAGAATGAGGATAAAAGGCTATTGATGCTTTTTTCCATCTTCTCGCTAGCTTCGTTAACAATCGGGTCCATAAAATTACTCCTTACTAATGGTGCTTCCTAGATTATCACCTTTCACAACTTTAACAAGGTCATCCGCACTATTCATGCCAAATACGCGAATTTCGATGTCGGTATCTTCTAGCATGGTCGCAGCGGTAAGATCCATAACGGCAAGTTTCTTTTCCACAAGCTCATGGTAAGAAAGGTGAGGGATAAGTTTAGCGTTCTTGTTCGTTCTTGGATCAGAATCATAAACTCCTCCAACGCCGTTTTTACCCATAAGAATGGCTTCTGCGCCAACTTCTCTCGCTCTCAAAGTTGCCGTAGTGTCGGTTGTGAAATACGGATTACCGGTTCCACCAGCAAAAATGACGACTCGGCCACTCGACAAGTGATGAATGGCTTTTCGGCGGATATAAGGTTCGCAAACTTGGGGAACATTAATCGAACTCATGACACGAGTTTCTAAACCGATTTCTTCGAATGCGCTTTGAAGAGCCATCGCGTTGATGATGGTCCCAAGCATTCCCATATAATCGGCAGTAGAACGCTCAATGCCGATTTTTTCGGCCAAGCGCCCCCGCCAAATATTGCCAGCCCCAACCACAACGCCAACTTCAACGCCGAGTTTACGAACTTCTTTAATGGCCAAAGCAACATTTTCTAGTTGTCTCTTATCGAGAATGGTTTCATCGGCGCGGTCAGAAAGAGCCTCGCCAGATATTTTTACGATAATTCTTTTGTATTTTGTATTCATAGCAACTAATTATAGGCAACTTAGCGCCAGTTGAAAACATAAAGAAAACCGCCAATGGCGGCGGCTTGCTTTATTAGTTCTCTTGGTTAGGATCTTTCGTGATTCCTTCGCCGACTTGATAGCGGATGAAGGAGATGACGGAGACGCCTTTTTCTTTGAGCCATTGCCCAACGGTTTTGCTTTCATCCATTAAGAACGGCTGGAGCGCAAGGCAACTTTGGGAAAGGACTTTGTCGACTTTTCTTTCCACGATTTGGGCTTTGATTTGCTCTGGTTTATTGAGAAGTTTCGGATCGTCTTTCACTTCTTGAACAGCGATTGCTTTTTCTCTTTCACGATCAGAAGCAGGAACATCTTCAAGGTTCACATAGAGTGGGCTATTCGCAGCAATATGCATTGCGAGAGGTTTAGCGATTTCTGGATCGTCTTTGCTTAAAATCGCTAAGACGGAGATTTTGCCAGCCATGTGGATATAAGAAGCATATCCTTCTTCAGGCTTTTTGGTGATCACGGCGAAACGGCGGAGTGCAAGCTTTTCACCAACCGCCAAAGCGGCATCATCGAAATCCTGTTTTGTGAGTTCGATAGCTTCTTCTAAGGTCTTTGGGCTATTCTCAAGAAGCTTATCCGTAACCGTATTGGTTAGCGCGATGAATTTATCGCTAGCGGAAACGAAATCCGTTTCGCAGTTGACTTCAACAATTGCGGCTTTTCCGCATTTTTCGCAGACTTTAACGTTAGTAAGGCCTTCCGCGGCAGTACGAGAAGCGCGTTTGGCTTGTTTCGCAATTCCTTTTTCACGGAGGTAATCGATGGATTTTTCAACATCGAATCCATTCGCTTCAAGAGCATGTTTGCAATCCATCATGCCAGCGCCAGTGCGTTCACGGAGGGTTTTGATCAATTCGATAACGTTCTTATCAGCCATTATTTTGCCTCCTCGGTTGGCTTAGCGGCAGTCTCTTTGTTTGCGGCTTCGCCACCGTTTTCTTTCGCGGCTTTCATCGCGGCATAACGAGCTTGGCGCTCGGCTTGCATCTTGGCGTATCTTTCTTCGCGTTCTTTGCGTTGAGCGCGGATTGCGGCCTTGCGTTGCTCATTGATTAAGTCAGCATTGCGGATGGCGTCTTTCATCGTGGCTTCATCGCCTTCGTCTTTGGTATAGGCAATTTCAGTCACGCCGCCCTTACTTTCGACAACGGCGTCAGCAAGCGTTCCAACAAGGAGCTTAATCGCACTAGCGGCATCGTTATTGCTTGGGATTGCGAAGGTAACGACATCAGGATCGTCGCTAGTATCGCAGATTCCGAAGACCGGGATGTTGAGCTTAGTAGCTTCAGCGATCGCATTGTGTTCGACGGTTGGATCGACAACGACGAGAGCTTGCGGGAGTCTCCTCATCTCTTTGATGCCTTCAAGGTTACGAGAGAGTTTCTCAAGTTCTTTGCGGAGAATTGCGACTTCTTTCTTTGGGAGCTTATCGAAAGAACCATCTTCTTCCATGGCTTCAAGATCCTTTAATCTCTTGATGCGCCCAAGGATTGTGCGGAAGTTTGTTAAGGTTCCGCCAAGCCAACGATGGGAAATATAGAAGCTGCCGCTGCGGGTCGCTTCATCGATAACGATTTGCTGGGCTTGTGCCTTGGTCCCGACGAAAAGGACTTTTCCGCCTTTGTCGACGATGGACTTTAAAGCTTGATAAGAAGCGATGGTTTGTTCGGCGCTCTTAACAAGATCGATGATGTAAATGCCATTCCTTGCACCATAGATGAATTTGCTCATCTTTGGGTTCCAGCGGCGAGTTTGATGGCCGAAGTGAACACCGGCATTCAAAAGTTTTTTGATGGTGATAATCGGAGCATTTGGATCATGCATGATTTCTTCCATCGTGGTTTCTACGGCAGCTGGGGCTTCTTCTGTTGCGGCCGCTACCTCTTCCTTGACTAATTCGTCACTCATTTTGGTGACCTCCATTTGTTTGTTCCTCCCCCGTTTCGAGCAGCTGACCACCCCATCGCTTTTTAAGCTACTTTGCCCGATGGGGAACACGGCGCTGAATCCGCGGGGGGTGC
>ERZ808245.228-NODE-228-length-31945-cov-10.597397_pt1 | contig 31945 bp, 52 predicted proteins | sample MGYA00521243_ERZ808245 | MGnify/ENA primary metagenome ERZ808245 (study PRJEB31516, sample SAMN03275576) | gut metagenome | biome: mammalia-associated habitat; material: feces | host: Papio cynocephalus | place: Kenya | collected 2012-07-07 ... | reverse complement strand
GTCATGGATTGTTAGTCTCGTGATGTTACTTTCTACACGCATACTTTCTGTGCATATTCAATATGTCAAAGAACTTTTCCTCGCTTTCAATCGGTGAACGCAGCAAGACTCGAACTTGCATCAAGTGATTAGGAATCAACCTGCTCTATCCATTGAGCTATGCGTCCTTGTGGGGCGAAGAAATGCAACTAACAACGCCCCATCCCATCGCTATGGGAATATTTGCATTATTCAGGCTTTACGCCTTTAAAATAAAAATACACCTACATCCTCACGGACTATGAAAGTATCCTTTTTGTTTTAAACAATCGAAATATGCCTATTCAAACTTAAACATTATAACTTCTATGTAACTCTGTTTCTCTCGACCATTTTCTTTACGTCTGAGACTTTATATAATATGGTGTTGCGTACCTTATAATATGGAAGCTCCCCAGTCTCACGTAGGTCTTTCACGAAGTCCTTGCTTACTCCGCCAAGAAACGCCAGGATTGACTTATTGGTCAGGAACTCCTGGTCTTGCTCCTTCAACGAGATAACTTTTTCTACCACATTGATGCCGACCTTTGTGTGATACTTTGGTGGCATAGACTAAAAGTACTTCTTTTGAAACTTAGACCGTAGATAGTTCACAACAGCATCGCCAGACTTCAAGAAACCATCCTCAATGAGCATTGCCACCTGTCTTTCAAGCTCAAAGTACTCACGTTGTTTCTCTTCTGTTCCATACTCGTTGCGAATCATGTGCTCGTGCTTACCAACGATAATCCAATTAAGTCCTTTTGCGATAGTCTGCATAGTCTTTTGCATTTCGTTTGGCTTCACGATAGTTCTAACAGCGGAAGCGAGTTTCTTGTATGCCTCTCCTGCTTCGTTACGATAACTTAGCATTTGGTCTGAAACAAATTTCAATACCTTAACCTTGAATGTAGGGCTTAGCCACATAGCAAAGTCAATAAAGAGGAGTGGGTGCATCCAAGTGCCACCATTTTTTCCTCTAACAGAAACATAAGCAGGATTCTTTTTATCAAGATTTTCTTCACTAATCAAAGCTTTCAAATACTCCTGTGTTGATTTGAGGCTCAGATAGTTATCAATGTCCTTCTTTTTATAATCCCCATTTTCGTGGGCATTTAAATTTTCTGGACTATTCCACTGCCTAAGCAAATCTGTTGCGTTGAACATTCCGTCTTTTGTCCGCTGCTCAACTTTTAAATTGTCAAGCGGTCTTATCATTACCTGATTGGTGTTCATATATCCAGTCTCCTATACTTTAAATGTTTCTACTCGCAAGGAACAGCGGTTATAATCGCCGTATGGTTCTTATAGTCTGCCGAGGTAGAGTATTTCAGCACTCCTTTCGGTAAGTCCTCATACTGAGCGAGCTGATAAGCGTATGTTACAGCCGACCTAACAGCCCTTGCGGACTCAAGCAGGAAGACTTCAAACTTGCCTGGCTTGATGCCCAATATGTCTTGTTTTGTTATTCTTGCAACTTTTTTCATCTTAGTTACTTAAATTTATCGTTTAAAATTTGGAGGTGTGCGAAAAAAGTCGTATATTTGCAGTGTCAATGTAAAGTACGTACTTTCGGTCGCACAAGCCTCCGATTGTAACGGCTTTGTTAGTTACTCGACCGTCAACGAGTGCAAAGGTACAAAAACTTCGGTAAAGTACCTAATGTTTCGGTAAAATACTTCGGTATATTACCGAATTTTAACGTTTCGAGTCGATTTAGTTACATATTTAAAACTAAGAAGCATTATGGGAACATTAAATTCGGTACAGGAAAGGTTAGATTACCTCATCAAGATTAAGAAGATGAGCGAAAATGCCTTTATGAAGGCTACGGGAACTAATAACATCGGTAAGATGCGAAGTGGAAAGCTGTCAATATCCGAGGGAACAATAAGCAAGATATGTAATTCCCTTGGGGTTAGTTATAGCTGGCTTAAATACGGTAGCGGCGGAATGAACGATTCTATGATATTTCATTTGAGCGACGCTGCACATAAAAAGATGGAGGAATCAATAAAGGAAGCCTTCGAGCATGGCGGTTTACCAATGACGCAACTTATAAATACAGGAAACGTTGGCGACAATAGTCAGAACATTTCTACCGGAACAGATCGCGCGTCCGAGCGAGAGGAGCAGTCATTCAAGGAGAAGAATGCCCAGCTCATCCAGATCATCAACGCCAAGGACGAGATAATCAAGTCCAAGGACAGCGAGATAAAGCTCCTAAGAAAGATACTCGCAGATAATGGTATAGAAGTCTAACATTAAATAATTACGATTATGGAAGGTGTAATGTATATAATAATGTTCGTGTGCGCAGTGTTGTCAATCATACTATTCTTCAAGGTTTGGAGAATGACCGATGACGTTCACGCCATAAGAGACAAGTTCGCTCCTAAGACAGAGAATAAGGGCAAGTTCGACGATGTGCCTGCGACCTGGGAGGAAGCGGACAGAAAATGACATCCATCTAGAGCCTACGTAGGCTCATTTGTGGGTAAATATGTGAGTAAGAATAAATATAAGTTTAACAAGCGTACCCAAAATCGCACCCCTTCAAGAAAAATGCGGCATAACATACTGATATTTATCGGATTGCAAATTCTAGCAAACGTGTTCATGACGTTAGAGGGGACGGAATATCACACCTTTGTTAAAACAATAATAATCAGCGTGTTACACATAAGAATATCGTGTGTTTACGCATTAAAAATACAGTCATAAAACGAACAAGAGGTGGGTTTTAAGGGGTTTTAAAGGGTTTGTCCGTACCCCATTTCGTACCCCAACAATGCCGTCTCTAGTGAACGGGGTACGAAATGGATACCAAAACAAGAAAGGAACAATAATGAAGTACAGAGTTTATGTTGACACGACAAAAAAGAGACAGGACGGACAAAGTCCTGTGGTTCTCATATTCGAGGATTGCGGAAGCCGGTTCAAGGCTGCCACAGGGTTGTACTCGGCATCGAAGTTCACCGGGAGGGAATTTCCTGAAAGCGAGCCGAATTACAAGGTTAAGACATTGGCTCTTGGCAGAAAGCTCGTAAAGATAGATGAGTACCTAATATCCAACGAGCAAGCATCGTTCAACAATGTCAAAGAGGAGGTTAGATGTATCCTAGGTGGAGTTGACAGGAAGATGAAACCGATAACGTCCTTTCTGGAGGACTTCGCCAAGAAGAGTTCGGATAGCACGGCGAAACTATATCTCCTAACGATGGCCAAGGTGTCGAGATTTGACGCAAGCGCAACTTTCAACACAATAGACTTAGAATGGCTCGAGAAATTTGAGAAATTCCTGTACGACGACGGAAACACGGCAATTAATGGAAGAGCCATACACCTTCGCAACATAAAAGCGGTGTTCAACCAGGCTATCGCGGATGGGGTTACAGAAAAATATCCATTCAGGAAATTTCATATAAAGTCCGAGAAAGTACCAATCAGAAACATATCGGTCGATCAGCTTAGGCAGTTAAGGGATTGCGAAGTCGAGCCTTACAGACGCATATACAGAGATTTGTTCATGTTGTCATTCTACCTGTGCGGGATCAACCCTGTAGATTTACTGCACCTAACCAAGGACAACATAAAGAATGGAAGGATTGCCTACACGAGACGAAAGACCCACAAGCTATACGACATACCGCTCCCAGAGGAGGCGAAGAAGATATTTGCAAGATACCCTGGCGAGAAATACTTGCTGAATGTCCTGGACTACGAGCACGACTACGTGAAGTTTGTCAGCAAATGGGGCAAACACCTGAAAAGGCTTGGACCAATGGGTGTATATCCTGATGCGGCAGGACGCAAAAGAAGAAAGATGGGAAAGCCTATACTTCCGGACGTGGTTGTATATTCGGCAAGATATACATTTGCAAGCATAGGAGCAGAGCTAGAGATACCGAGAGAGACCATAGCGTTGTGCCTCGGACACTCATGGGCTGACGTGACGGATCATTACATTTCATACGATATGAAGAGAATCGACGATGCCGTAAGAAAGATAATAGATTACGTGAACTCCGATAAAAATTAGAAAAGCCCAGGGGTTACTCCTTGGGCTTCTCTTTTTGCTTATCATCCTCCTTTTTGATTTCATCCATCATTCCGTGGAGTCGCTTCACCTCCTGCTCATATACAGCCCTATACGACTGGTCGTGTTCAAGAAACAGACTGAGGCTCTTCTTACGTTGCATAAAGTCAGCCTTATTCTTGTAAATCATCCCCTGTAATGATGTCAGTCTGTGTCGCTGCATTTCAAGTTGAAGCTCATCATAAGCCCACTGAACAGTCTGAATGGCTCTCTTCTCGTTCTCGTTGCAGTCCTTGGCAAGGTCATAAAGCTCCTTGTTTCTTTTCGTTAGCTTTTTTATCTGTCTGTTTTTCAAGAACAGAGCCAAGTTACAGAACGAAATCGCCAAACATAGAATACCGATAACCCAATCCGTCACAAAGAACATATAGATTGCCAGTACAGCGTATGCGACTGCAAATATTACAGAACTATCCCTAAGCCAATTCTTGATTTTTTCTTTCATATTCTTTTTCCATTAAGTGTTTGGTCAATCTGATATAATACTCCTCGATACTTTCATCTTCTTTCTTGAAGAACAAGTCAAGGTCATATAGGAAATCGCTAAGTATCGACATCGACTTCTTACCAAGGTTGCGTGTATCACGAATATCGTACAGACTTGTGTAGTTGGTAAGCAGGTCGCCGATAGTATCAATATCGCAAGAGCGAAGGCAGTTTAAACAACGCACTGGCAGATTACAATCAATGAAGCGAGTGGAGAGTATCTTAGGTGGAAAGGCAATATCGCTTATCTGCTTCTCACCGTGCTCAATGCGGAATGTGTCGTAATCCTTCTGCAACGCCTTGATAGCTGATTTCAGAGACTCGACCTCTGCCTTTAGCTCGTTGTTCGTCTTGATGTCATGCTCTATCTCCTTTGTCTGGGCATAGAACTTCTGACAAGCCTTTCTGATAATCTGTCTGCAACGTTCAGGAGTAAGGCAATATTCCTCGGATAAGTCCTGCAAGGATGAATTGCCATCATTCAAGAAAGCCATCAAGAGTTTGTATTCTCTTGGCTTTAGATAAGGCGCAAGGTTAGCTTTGTAGAGGGCTGTAATTATATTCCTCACGTCCTCGTTGCAAGCTCCGTAGTTATGCTTGAAGAAGAGTGCCTTGCGTATCTCCGCCAGCTCATCGTTCGCTTGTTCCTTTGCAGCCTTGATTTCTGCCAGCTTCTTGTCAAGCATCTCCTCGCTGACGGCGATAAACTTGTATTTCTTTGCGTACCGCTCGATGTCCTCGGCATTGACGTAGGTGTTACCCTTCTCGTCCTTGAATCCACCAAGCAAGCCGTCCTTGATGTAGTTCGAGATAGTTTGTCTTGACACGCCAAGGATTTCGGCAGCCTTGTTTCTTGTTATTCTTTTATCCATAACCTCTATTTTTTAGTCTTCATTTTATCATTACATCCCTATGTAACAAAGCGCTACATAGGGGTCATTTCGCGACGCCACGTCACGCAGTCTCTTCTAACGTTAGTTTACCTCTTCTTTGCGCTCTGTACTTTTCAGGAGCCATCGGCAAATGATTCTCTTCAAGTGCTCGCTCGTAGGCTCTGAAAGCCAAACAATCAGCTTGCACGTTCATGTTGTCCTTTCCGTGCCCTTTTATCCACTCAAGGCGAATATCCTTGCCGTCTGCACATTTTCGGTACATCTTGATGAGGTCTGGATTCTTGATGTTGTCTCCAATCTCCCAATTAGTGTATCTAAACATCTTGATGGCATATTTGGAGTCTGAAACGACAACTATCCGTGAACCTTTCGGACAGTAATTCACGGCAGAGATGATAGCAAGCATTTCCATACGATTGTTGGTCGTTCCCAACGTATGATAGGATTTTACTTTCTCTATTTCGCCTGTTTCCGAATTAATCACGATATAGGCAGAACCTCCAGCACGATGCGTGGAGTAGTTGTCACAGCTTCCGTCAGTATAGCAAATGTAGTGACCTGTATATTTTTTGTTTTCCACTTCTTCACGCATTGCTTCCTTACGTTTTTGTGCCTTCAACTCGTCCACTGAAAGGAATCTATCGTCATTCTTTCTTACGGTAGGATTGCAGGCGTTTGCCAAACTCTGCCAAGTCTTAGGTTTCGTTCCTTTCTTCGTGAGCCATTTCTTGTTTTCGAGGAAATCCCAAAGAGCCTTGTCGAACCCCTTTTCCGTCCAACCTGTCTTCTTGCAGTAATCGCAAAACTCTTGATAGGTAGGTTTCTCGCCTGGGTCTCTAAAGTTCTTCTCATACTCCGCCTTTGCCATTTCCTCTACTTGCGTGTTGTACTTGTCGGCAGTGTACCATTTGGCTTGCTCAAATATAACCTCAATATCCTCGGTCAGTCTTCTGAAATCAAGAACAATATCACCAGACTTGGTTTCGTTCGTTACCTCATCGTTTGTTTCGAGATTGTTGTAATACGGCGCATTTTCGGGCAGATGAACCGTAATTAGGTTAGCTTTATGACAATGCTCCCTTATAGCCCTTGTTATGGCTATTGATTGCGCCCTAACCTTGGAAATCGGGTCGGCAAAATACGAGGACTCTCCTACTATCATTCCATCTTTAAGCACAAGGTACGCAGAACTACACGCTCCCTTCTTTCCCTTGCACACATTATCGACGTAAATATCATAGGCTATGACCTTGTACTCCGTCTTGATGTACTTTTCTTCAATCTTCTTCATATCGACTTTCGATTAAACTTCAAAACTCTCCTTCGTGCGTTAGCCTTCTGAAGGAGAATATAAAACACATATAACCTCAACTAACTACTAATACGAACATATCCAAAGTAAGACTCGGCAATAATTAACCACCACAAAAGTTGTCGTGAGGGTTATTGCTGCCAATAGCATTGGCAAACGACTTGCCTTTGCCCTTGCATTTGTACTTGCCTTTTTCGTAGTCGTATATCTGAAACATAAAGCTTTCAGATATTCTTCGGTCTTCAATAGAGTAAGAGCAAGGAATGACAACGTAATGGAAATGCCCTCTGCTGTAAGTGAACGATTTCCTGCCACATCTTTGCAATGTTTGTTCCACTTGTCCTTTGATTCTGTCATCCGCCATGTGTCGTTCCGCAAAGGAAGACTTAATCTTACCCCTGCCCACGAGTTGTTTCTTGATTCTGCTCACAGAGCCATACCCCATATTCACAACACTCATAAACTTCTTCATGGTTAGCTGCATCGGGACACACACCGAGTTGTAATCAACGTTGAAACTGTTGTCTTCTGCTCCACAAATCACAAATGTGTAGAGAATGTTGTTAATGATGGAATATATTTCTTTGAGCGTAAAATCCTTTTTTCTTGGCATCTTACAGACCAAAGCACCTTGATACGTTCCCTGCTTACGATTGTACTTAAATTCCTTGTCCTTGAATGTATTCACGATGAAACGCCCATTGCTAAGACTGGTGAACAAACCATCTTCCTTGACTTGACCAAGGAATCTCTTCGCCTTGTCGTAGCCAATTCCAAGTTGTTCTTTCAAGTCCTTCTTCGTAAGTGGGAACATTACTGAGTTACTATGCTGCATCTTGCACCAGATGGCAAAGCAAAGCAACTCCTTACGTTGCTTCACCTCTTTCGGTGTAGCACCGTAGGCGTATCGCCTTATTAAATCCATTCTGATGCTTAATGTACGCATAGTGAAAAAGCAGAGAACCCTCAAACAGGTACGAGCTGCTTGAGGGTCTCCTTATAATGAAACCTTATATTGCTACAAGGTTTTGTTTGCTAATGTTAGTGCGAAATCAACCCTCGTACTGCTGAATTGCGAGAGCAAAGTTATCACATTATTTTGAGCCTTGCAAATGTATAAAAATGTTAAGCGATGGTTTTGAGTGCTATTGAAGGTTTTTAGAAAGTTAATAAATTATAATTCTGATTTTTGCGTGTTTTCCCATGTGTTTTTCTCGATTTTAATGCAAAAATAGCCTTTGGTAGCCGACTACTAAAGACTACCAAAGGCTACTAAGAAAAAGCCACCCACCGTGAAGTGGATGGCTGGAACGGTTACTGCATGTTGGTAACGTCTTGCATGTCTTCACCTTCATTATCAGAAGACGGTAACTGTCCGTTCTGTTTTAGATAAAACATTGCTGCTTTTACGATATGGGCGAGTCCTATCACTGGTAGAGAACTGAAGAATATTGCGATTGCGTATAATAGGCAAGCGACAAAGACTTCCCAACCGGCATAGTGGTAGTCTCCAATCCATCCCGCAATACCAACGGCTACAATAAACACAGAGAAATAAATACCGAACACGCCAAGATACTTAATAATATTATCAATGTTTGCTACGATTTTTGATACAATTTTCATATTCTTTGATTTTTGTTATTTTACCTCATGTCCCTTAAATACCAAAACGAAAGACGCCATCATGCTTATATATGAATCGACAGCCTCTTTTCTTCCGCACTTCTTGGCGTCCATTATGCCCTTGATTACGTCCTCGTCTTTAGAATTTCCTTCGTCCTGTAATCTCTTATAGGAGTTATATATGCTTCCGTCGTTATCGTCTATTTTTTGCAAGCAGCCTTGTTTCTTGCCGTCGGAGAATATTCCATATACATACTCGTACTGATGGGTGCTACGTCCTCCGAATCCGTTTTCTCCATTGCCTGTAAATGTTATAACAACCAAAGAATCTTCAGACAGGATTTCTTGCTCGTCTGTTATCTTGTATGAGTCTGGAGCCTTAGCCGTAGCCTTTATCTCGCCTCTTAGCGCATGATGTGCTTCTCTCTCAAATGAATTGCCGCAAGATGCAAGCAATAGAATAGGAATTGCCGCAAATAATACTTTCTTCATATTAATTGACTTAACCGTGTTGTCGAGGGCTGATTCTTTTACCAAACTTCTTCAATTTCAAACTCAGGCTCTACGCCGCCAACCTCTTCATCTTTGGCAACATAATAGTATGCGGTTACTATATAGCCATCCACCTCTACAGGTTCCCCTGCGTATTCATCCTTGCCTATATGCGAAGTAGGCTCGAACGCAGGATACATCATTCTCGATGTTGGCTCGGCGTTAGACGATAACGCTTGGTTCACAACTTCCACTCCTAACTTAGCTACCGATTCTTCTTTATTAAATCTCATATCTACTCGCTTAACCGTGATGCGTAGGGCTTGGTTAATACTGACGGGAGCCGAAGCTCCCTGGTTTTGGCTAATCGGGGCTATTGCTTGCCGCATGGGATTACCTCGAAAACACGATGCTCCAGGTCCGAAGACAGTCGGTTACCGAACTCGTCAGAGACTTTTCCGTCTTCGTTTACGAAATATTTCTGTTCGTTCATTACCTTTGCGGCGATACCGAGACATTCAAGGCAATCCTTCGCTACAAATATAACGTTCGTTCCTTCTCTCTCGGCGTTCTCGAAGTGCTCTATCCAACCACCGTCAAGATCACCAATGACCCCGTTCGCGTAATCCTCCATCTCGTCCTCGAATCTACAGTTGAGGTCTTTTAGCTCCTCTACCATCTGGCTGTTTGTTCCAATCTCGCCAGTGAGAGCCTTTTGGATTGTCTCGATAAAGAGCTTGTCGAACTTCTCCTTGCACTCATCCGCCCACTCCTTGAGCGTTTTTTCTTCTACTCCTTCTAACATATTATCTATATTTTATTGGTTAATATTTCCAATCAAAAGGTCTATGAGCTTCGTAAGTGAGTCGTAAGGTTGGAAAGGAACGCTTCTTCTTTCAAGCTCTCTCTTGATGCTCTCGATCGCATTGCTCACTTGTCTTTCCAATCTTTCGGACTTACGCTCTGCTTGCTCCTGCTCTACCAATGCACGGAACGTATCCTCTACATTGCATATTCCGGAGAGCTTGTCAACACGACGCTTTAGCGACATGTTCTCTTTTATCAGCTCTCCTTTTGTCATCTCTTTAAGGTGCGCTTTGTAGGCTATAGCCTCTTCCTTTTTCATAATTCTCCAATTTTAGTTAATAATAGAAGAGGATGAGATTAGTCATCCTCCCTTTGGCTTCCTACCCAAGGTAGTCCGGGTCATAGATTCCGAAGAGGCGCAACGTCTCGCTGTTTATCTCCGTCTTGCTGACGATGTAGCGTTGGGTCATCTGGATGTTGGGCTTGCCAGAGCTGATGTGGCCCATCATAATTGCTATCTGCTCCAACGAGGCACCTTTCTTCGACAGGTTCGTGGCGAACGAGCGTCTGCCGGTGTGTGACGTGACAAAGCGGTACTTCATCCCAGTCTGCTCTTTCCCTCCCATGAATACCTTGGTGTACGTGTTGATGCCGCAGTCACAGCAGATGTCACGAAGGTTCTCGTTGAAGCACTTCTCGCTGATGGTTGCAGGAAGAGGCTCGTCGCCTGTGCCGCACACGAGGAACGGGCGCAGCTTCTTGTGAAGTGGAACCTTGACCTCCACCTTCGTCTTCTGTGTGACGTACACCAAGAAATGCCCGGTCTCGTCGATGTTCTCGGTGGTCATCCTCTCGCAGTCGCTCCTGCGAGCACCGCAGAGGCATTCCATGACAAACATGCGTTGAACGTATCTCTTGACTGCGCCACGAGGGTTGCACTTGATAATGCGGTCTATTTCCTCGTCGGTGAGGTAAACGGCCTGCACAGGCACTTGCTTTGCCCTGAGCACCTTGTGGAACTGCTGCGAAGGTATTACCCTCGTTGAGTCGTTCTCGCGTATCACGGCCTTGATGGTGGCGCACAGGGTCTTCGCAGAATTCGGTGCGTAGTTGTTTGTTATCTCCTCGAACAGGTCTCTGAGATTGTCGTCGGTGACGTCTGACCACTGAGGCTTGTGCCCGAGCATTTTCTCGAACATTCGGACCACCTTCAGGTACTTTGGGTACTTCCAGATGTACGCTCCGTAGAACGTCTCGTGTCTCCACTCTATCCCATGGTAGTCGCAGAACCAACCTTGCTTGATGGGAGTCTTGTACTTCTGTTGCTGCGTATAGGTGAGAAGCTGCTCCCAGTCTCTTGTCTTTAGTCTGATTTCTTCTGTCATAATTCTTTATTTCTTTGGTTATTAGAGGCAAAGGTAGTGATTTTCTAAACATAAACCTACTCCTTTGCCGATTTTAACTCGGATTTAACTCTCTTGCGCCGCCTCGAATAGGATGTACCAATCGAGGATGCCAAGGTCCTCTAGACTATAATTGAGACTCAACGCCTCGTCCCTGAACCTCTCTACCCTGGACAGTAACATCGTGTCGTAGCCATAGAACTCGAACAATCTCTTCGCAACGGAAAACTTCCAGTCATCGTCCAAGTATTCAGTCTTGACTCCATTGAACTCCTCTCCTTTCAAGATTGCATCGGATGCCTCGTCCCAGATAATGTCGATGACCTCCAATACATCATTCGTTGTCCCGCAGTGGCTTTCGAGGTCCGAGTTAGTGATATTCAATACAATCTTGCCCGTCTCGTCAATCAAGTGCCACTCTTTCCCGAGCGCACCTTCCAATCTTACTTTCTTGTCCATAATTCTATTTTTTTTAATTATTTACTACACCAAACGGAAAATCATTTAAGTAGAAGTCAACTCCGCAATACTCCTCATCCAGCTCGCTATCCGATACGGCGAGGTCAATGCCGGAGTCGGACATTTTGCAATCATATTCACCTCTTTCTTCGAGAATAATTCCTTTTAGTTCGATTTTCTGCTTTCTTGGTAATTCATACGTTCTCATAACCTTTATTGTTTTGGTTTACAGGAGCGGTTACTGATTTAGTAACCGCGTTGTTTAGCTTAATTGCAGGAACAGAAGAAATCGTCGTTGCAAAACTCTGTGTCGCCGAACTCATCATCCAGTAGCCTGTCACTGACAATGTCATCTGCGTCGGCAAGGTCTCCCCAAGACGGCTGTCTTCCAAATACGCTTTCTAACATCACCTGCTTCAACTCAATCTTCTGGTCTCCTGATAAATCATTTACATTCATAATTCGTAACTTTTAAATGGTTAGACATAGGGGCGTGAAACATTTTGTTCCACGCCTTGTTCTGGCTACTACACCGGCAGAGACACGATGTATTCCTTTCTCTTCTTTCGTGTTCTGCTCTTGACAGTGAAGCCGCAGAAGTCTCTCAGCCATCCAGCTGCATTGCCTGCGAAAGGCTCGTTGACAAAAAGGATTGGACGCACCATGCCGTTCTTCAACATCATCTGATAGTCGAAGAAGTCGAAAGGGTCGTCTGGGTCGTCGGCCTTGCGCTCCCATATCGTCTCGTCGAGATAGTCGATGAATTCTCCCTCTGGGGGGTTCTCCATCTCTATGAAACGCTTTGGAACGACGAGGATTGTGCTCTTCGCCTCGTGGGTCATAAAGAAATTCTCCACGACCTCGTCGAACGCACTCATATCCATCTCCTTTTGTTCGATTCCCTTCTTCTTCAGGATGTCGGCGGCTGAGATCATCTTAGTCGCTCTTCTTGCTGTTCTTGCCATAATTCACTTTATTTTTATTGGTTAGACATAGAAAACAGGGAGAAACCTCCCCATTTTGTTTAGGCTTTAATTTTCCATACGTCTGAGCGTCTCTTCCCGATACTCTTGGCAAACGCCAATGCCGTGTTAAAATCAGGCTGCTGCACGTATTCCATTCCGTCAAGGACAAAGAAAAAATACTCGCTACGGGCGTACTTTCCTTTGTTCTTCTTTTGCGGCTTCGCTCTCTCGACGAGCATCCTCTCCACGATGCGGTTCTGTGATTTCAACCCTGGAGCGTCAAGCTCTTTCTTGGAGATTGAAGAGGTTAGTCTCATCTTGCAGCTTCTCTCGATGAACTCAAGCCACTCCTTTCGGTTTTCCTCGGTGATTCTTCTGTCGCCGTTGAACTGCTTGTACGGGCATCCGAATGTGAATGTAGTTCCAAAAACTGTAACCGTAATCTGATTGTTTACTATTGGGGCGTTCTTAACCGCCTCCAACAATGCCGTTGTCTCTGCTTTTGTCATATTCTTTAAATTTTAATGGTTGAACTTGTGGCAAAAAGAGAGGCGTGTCTCACGACAGACCTCCTCTCACCATTTAAACAAATCGAGTTATGTGTGGTAGCCAGCTCTCAGACTGGCTTGTTTGGCTAAACGACAGTCGCCTTCGTGGCGACGCATTCTATATCTCCTCCCATATATACCTTACCTTCCTCCCACATCTCCTCGGCGATTCTCTTGGCTTCCTTGGCGTTCTCCGCCAAAACCTCTACAAATCCGTAAGATGTTTCTTTCATAGTTACTTCGTACTTTTTCATAATTCTTCGTTTTAATTGGTTGATACTTGTACCCTCCGTGCGAGGAGGGCTTTTGGCTGACATGGCTCTCGGCTCGTGCCTCTCTTTAGACCTTCGATGTAGAGAGCTTTATCAGAAGGATCAGAGCCGGCTAACCTTGCCGGACGATGATCCTTCTTGCAGAAGCTCTTCTGAATTGATGTCGAGCGACCATGCCAAAGGTGGCAAGCCTCACGAGTTTCTGATTACTTCTTCCACTCGTCAATCTTTCCCTGGATCGAAATGCCAGATTCGCTGATGAGTTCCTTTAGAATGCCGAGCATTCTCCATCCCTCGTTGTGTTCAACACAATCCTTCGCCAGGATGTCGAGATGCTTCAAGGACTGAGCTTGTGACGTAAACTTGCCTCCGATGCGGAAGCGAACGCCGTGGAACATGATGAGGTTTCTCATTGTAAAGTAAGAACCAGAGCCCTTGTAGGCGTTGATGAACGCCATGGACTGCTTTGTGTCCCAAGCAAGATGTTTGCGTACCTTGTTGAAGTTCTTGATTGTTCTGTAAAGAACATCGTAGGAAGGTGTTTCCGCCATGGTGCTAACCATCTCGTAGAGAGGTGCGAACACTTTCTTCTGCAAGTCAGCCACAAAGATGTTCTTGTTCGAGATACGCACGTAAGGGATTCCGTGGCAAGTGTGCTTGTACTTTCTGTCTGCGACAGGCTTGTTCATGTCCTTGTCACGATAGATGAGGTTATCCTCTACGTACGCCTTTAGCTTACTGATGTAGTCTATTGCCATGTCGGCGGCAACTCCACCATTGAACCACATGTTGCGCATCTTCGTGTTGTTGTAGTCTCCGTGCTTTTGCATCTTCATCTGAGCATACGCTTCGTTCTCCAACATTCTCCACTGGTACTCGTAGCTCTTGTGCTGCAATACCTCGTTGAATGACTTGCCGTATTTCTCCATGTCTCTCAACATGTGGAACATCTGGCTCATCACCCAACGACGGAATAGCTTCCAGTTGTTCACGTATCCGCCCTCAACGAGCTTCTTCTCCACAACGTCGTCCTCGTCTGGCGCAATCTGCACGAAATCCACAGGTACAGCCTTGCCGTCCTTGATTTCAACGACCTGCTCGTCTCCGAGCGTGAAGTACTTGCTCATGTCGTAGCCCAACGCTCTCAACGTGTCCATGCGCTTCTCCGCCTTGGTCTTCTTCTGAGCTGGAGCCTCCTTTGCGGATGCCTCTACGTTCTTAACTACTACATTCAAGTTCTCACCAGTGATTGTTGCAATCTGTTTCATATTCTTTAAAAATTTAAATGGTTGATAATTAATTTATTTAACTCTTGTGGATGAGGCTTATGCCCCACCCTTGTTTGGCTCAATCCAGCCTCTGAGTATGATTAGGTCCTTGTCCTTATCGGACTGCCAGAACCACGTTCCCCATTTACTCTCCCATGCGAGGTTGCCACGCAATAGCTGTACCAATATGTATAGCTCCAACTTGCAGCGTGCCAACTCTCTTCTCTCTCCGTACATCATGTCCTCGTCAGACAGTTCTTTCTCGGACAAAGCCTTGAAATAGTGTCTGCGATGCGACTCTGAACGCTCCGACGGAACGGAATGCTTGTAGGTTTCGTATCTCCGCTCTATCGCAGGAATTACCACCTCATGCGTAAGGTAAGGAACATCGTTCGGATTGTCCTCCTCGGACATAACAACCTTTCCGTTCACTCTGCATGTTCTCTTTTGGAAGTTGATGGTGAACTTTGCGCCATCCTCTACCGCCTTGATAATCTCGTCGTATGTCATATTCTTAATGATTTGGTTAATAGTTGTGCGCTCAAAGGATGCGTTGCGTATCTGTATGAGCTTGATTTAAACTGTATGTAAGTCCTGATCATCCAGGTAACCACCTGCGAAGATCAGGATGCCTTCAAACAGTTTCATCAATGTTTCCTTCTTGCGCACGTTTTCGGCTCGCAATAGCTGTAGCGTAACCTCAGTAGAGCGTTGCATGGGTGTATTCGCTCGATTAAGTCACGTGCTTGCAGGATACGACGGATGTAACCACATCCGTCGTATCTAATTCAACACGTGGCACTAAATTCTCTATTCTTGGTTATGCGGGCTGCAATGCCCTTGGTTGTTTGTAGGTACACTCATAGGCTCGTCGCTTGACTTTATGATGCTGATTGTTACCAGTATGTTACGCGGGATACAGGCACGATAGGGCTGTATCCCGCGTTATCTCATAGCTGGTGACTAAACGCTGCCTCCTTGTGTACCCTTTTGGCTTGCGATAGCTCTTGGACCGACCGATGGCTCGGCACATTGCTTTAGGTTTCTGATTAGCAACAGGAAGTCGCCAGACTCCAGACGCCTGAGGCGCATGCGTGATAGCGCGTAAACCTCGGCGTCTGAGTCTGGTTAGAGACCTGTAGCATAAACGATAGCCATCCTTCGGTTCTTGGTGGTGTGCGCCACCTGTGGAAGCCATACGGACTGGCACATAACTATAGTTTATTGATATTGCCTGCCTTGTGCGTCATACAAGGTCCCTAATCCCTATCTCAAGTTGAATACCGATCGGTATGAAACTTGGCTCGGGATTAGGTCCCTTGGATGATGTTGCAGAGGCAGGAGATTAAACTTGTCCGTCCTTCTCCCACGTCCTTGTGCTCGGTCACGGAGATTGTCGGAGTTGAGGATTTGCGCATTGCTATATTAGCTCGATAGTATCCTGGACGAACGTCATCGAGGACCATCTCTGATTCAGAGATTGGTCCTCGATCACATAGGAGTCCGGATAGTTAAACCATCCTCTATCCCGACAATACCTTGCGCCAGGTGCTCAATCAAAGGGTAGCGACCAACGTATTGTACGCAGCCTTGCGAGTTCTCATCGCATTCTGTGCGCAACCGATGGATAGATACCCCTTGATTTCGCTCTCCGTCTTCTCTCTGTTGGATCTCACGTTCCTGCCACGCCCTCGGTCTATGCAACCTACGGCTTGCGTCTTCACGTACCCGAGTCCACCGACCTTCCTCTTGCCTGTCTTGACCGCACGGATGCAGTCCATGACAAAGGTGTTGAGGGTGCTGATGTCCTCCTTGACGTTGATGACCGGCAGCACCTGTGTAGCCCACGAGAACTCTCCGCATCCCTTGTAGAGATACCTATTGACGGCGTTGATGGCTTTTGTCATCGTGGTGTCGCGATTCTTTATCGTCCTCTTCTCGATTTCCTTCTGAAAGGTTTTTATTCGAGTCGAGGACAATGAGATGTCGTGTCCCTTGATAGAGTAGCCCAGGAACTTGAACCAATGCTGTGCGTCAAGATACTCAACTTTCTTGGGGTTGAGCTTCATCTGCATCTTCATTAGCTCGTCCTGTAATATTTGCATTGCTTTCTCGTAGTCCTCACCGACGAACAACATATCGTCCGAATAGCGTACATAGTAGCCGTTAAGACTTGATAGCTTCTCGTCTATATGGTAAATTACCACGTCGGCAAGCCAAGCCGCAACAGAGCATCCCTGCTTGAGGGATTGGAATTTCTCGCATAGGTTGTTGTTCTCGTCGAAGTATAGGTCGGTATGATAGTAATCACGAATGACGTCTATCAACTTCGACTTTCCGTACTTCTCCTCTACCTTGTCGAACGCCCAGTCAATGTATTCCAACAACACATTGTCAAAGTACTTCGACAGGTCGGACTTGAACCCGATGATAGCTCCAGGCGTGGAGCATATCTTGCGAGAAACCTCCTGCACCACACGACCGCACCCGATACCCTTCTGGTACGACTTGCATCGTGGGTGTGTCATCTCCGGCATCAGCTCAAACAGAAGGTCGTTGGCGATGCTAAGCAGGATTCTGTCACAAGGCTCGTTCACATAGACCGTACGGAAATCTCCGTTGTCCTTTGGAATCTTAGCCGTGTGAGGCGGCATTATCTTGTACTTGCCGTCACGAATCCTTCTGTACATCTCCAGTCTCGCCTCAGGTGTGGTGAGCTGATACATAACTGCTTTGCTCATGTCCTTCACAAGACCCTTGTCGATGGCATACTGCCAACGCTCGGGCTCGAAGAACATTTGTAGGATTTTGTCTTCATTCATAATTCTTCTTGGTTTGGTTTGATTGTGGCAGGGTAATCCTGCCTTTTTCAGACTATGCCCACAAACTCATTCTTGTCGAACGACCATGGATTGTCTATGAGCAGATTCACTATCATCCCATCCGTAAGACGCTTGGTCTGAACTACAAAATCCTTGTTGTTAAAAGTATTCTGTATTGTTCTTACCGTAGATTTACTTGGGGTTATGCGGAAAGGAATCTTGGAATCTTTCACTGACACAATGTAAATAGCTATCTTCTTCATATTTTTGTTGTTTTGGTTATTGTGCGCAGTCCTTAGCTGCGCTTTTTTTTGGCTTTTCTTTTTTGCCAGTTATTGAACCATTTTTGAAGACGTAAGTCAGCTTCGTGCTGCCTCTTGTAAAACTCGTCTGAGCAAACCCACGCTACGAGCTTATCAGCTAACTCTGCTTGATTTTCCATATAGCTCACTTTTTTAATTTACTTTATCTGTGTGCTTGTGTTTTGCAAAATCATCTCGAACTTTCTTGTAGATTTCGTCTGTCAGGAATAGGTTAAAATCAGACTTGTCTCTAAACCAATGTTTTTCCTCATAATATGGCGGAATCTTTATTCCTATCATTTCAAGGAACGACAAGTCGGCGTTGTTCTCGTGTTGTATGCCAACCCATCCCAACTTGCCATTTATTACATACATCTCCCCGACTCCATTCAATCTAAAGTTGATGTGCCAGACAATAGCCTCTACGATTCTTTCTTTTTCTGTCATACTCTTAATATTTTGGTTATAGTAAGGGAGGTAACTCTCCATTTGTTTTGGCTATGGCTTGATTTCCTGGATTGAGCCGTACTTGTTATCCAGCTCTGCAAAGTATTCTTGACCATCATCGTCTATGTCAATTTTCTCACCGCAAAAATAGTCTGCGCCCAATACAATATCGCCATTGTCGTAAGCGTCCTGTACAAGCTCCTTTGCTTCATTTTCGCTCTCTGCCTCCACGCTAACGACCTTACTCAAGGTCTCTGTCACTGATACGTAATACTTCATAATCTTTACTTTTTTGGTTATAGCAAGGGAGATTTCTCTCCCTCGATTTAACTAATTTCCTCCCACTCGCTCGAAGACGGGTCGTTTTGATAATCGTGCGGTTCAAGGACTTCCATGTCATGATGCGCATAGTCCTCCGCGCCAAGCACGATTTTCTCATCGAAGTACGCTTCCTTTACTTTTCTCTTCGCCTCGGATCTGTCGCAGGCGTCCACCTTGACGATTCTCACCAAGGTCTCCGTAATCTTAACTGCAAATTCCATAATTAAATATGTTGGTTAATAATTGGCGCAGGGATTGCTCCCTGCTTCTTAGGCTACTCCCTTGATGTAGCAGGCGAACTCTTCTTGGGTGTCAGCACGTTGTTCGTCATCAAGATATTCGAGGTACGAATCAGCGTAGTCGGATAGAATGCTTCTGTCTATGAACATGGAATTGTTGTAATCTGCGAGATAGCAAGACCCAACGCAGATTTCTCCACGCAGTTTCTTTAGCTGTTCCTCCGACAACCTGCAAATGTCGTGCGGAACGTCTATTTCCGTCAGACATCTCATCTTATCCATGGTCCACTGCTCGTAGGACGGAAACTCAGAGGTGTCAACGAACACGTAGTCGTGCCCCCAGTCCACCTCGTCAGCGTTCATGCTGCCAAGGTTGAGCACGATATATTGCTCTCCAAGCTCATCGTACTCGAACCTCTCGAAACGAGGATCCATGTCCCACGCCTCTCCATCAAACTCCGTGTCTGGGAATCTCTTCTTCAGATACTCCCATATATCGTCCATGTAGTTCCAGTACGGTCTTGCGATGAAATCACCGAACACCTTTGTGCGGATTCCTTTGACGATAACGTCAGGAGAACTCTTTAGCAATTCAAAGTCTTTCTTCATAATCTTATCTGTTTAATGGTTTGTAGTGACAGCCCGAAGGCTGTCGGCTTTGACTGTTGGCTACAATCCCACATAGCCCTGCGAGATTCGGAATATTTCCACGAAATCCTTTCGCTTTAGACGCTTATAGGAATCTTTCATCATGGATTCAAATTCCATCTCCGTCATTTGCGGATTCTGCTCCAACGTCTCTATACAGATGTCGCAGCATTCATCGAACTGACAGTCCGCCTCGCTGTATCCCCATCCACGGTCAAATCTGTCCCGCTCGCCATCACCGTAAGACTCTCCAAAATACTGATAGCCCTTGACGCAATGGTCGATTAGGTGGCATACGAACTCGTAGCACTTCTGTACGTCCTCCTTAACGGTGAACTCATGGTCTGTGTGTGGCTCGTAGTAACCGCACGACAAGTTGATGCACGAAGCAGTCACTCCGTTTCGTCTCAACGCCTCCACGTCCGTCATGAGGCCATCGCTTTCACAGTAGCCCCACGTACCACAGTCGGAATCCTTGACGAACTCCTCCGAGCAAATGGCGTCCCACGATATTCTCGTTACCATGTCGCAGTTTCCTTGTCTGTCTATCTGAACGCAGAACCTGCAATCCGAGAAGAATGACACGTCAACGGCACTTGAGCCAACGCAACCGATTTCCTCGCCAACGAAGAACGCACACTTGATGTTGTCATACTCCTCCAAGCAAGTTAGGGCTATGAATATTCCGTTCTTGTCATCCGCACCCAATCCACACTGCTTTCGTGTCTTCGACGAATATCCCATGATAACGCCTCCATCGTCTATGCAAGTGAAGTCCTTCGGGTGGAATTTCTGCACCTGGTCCATGTGCGCGCACAGACAAGCGTAGCTTCCTGCCTCGCCCTTTGTGACGAGGAGGTTTCCGCTTCCATCCTGTGTTACCACAACATCGGGCACGTTGTTCTTGATGTACTTCTTGATGAAACGTCTCATCTTCTTCTCCTCCATGCTTGGTGAGAATACTTTGTATAAGTCCTTCAACAACTCAAAATTCAAATTCTTCATAATTCTAAATGTTTAAATGGTTAATAATGGAAGGCAGGGAGAGCTTAGTCTCCCCGCCTTGGTTAGGCTACGCATACAAGAGCGCGCTTCGCTCTGTACTCCTCCTCCGCTTCCTTCAAGCAATCATCGCTGCAATAACACTCGTTCGTGATTTCGGAATATACCTCGTCTTTGTAATCGTCAGGATACCACTCTCCGCAGCAAGGACATTTCGTTGCCCTGTCCTTAAGGAGGTCGGCGCCAACGATGGCACTCCATACGGAATCGTCCTCAAGGATATACTCGCCGTAATACGTTGACCACACGCAGTCTTCCTCAAGCTGCCACTCCTCGTTGATGTCCTCAACGACATCGGATCTTGTGAAGTAATCATTCTCTCGCTCGACATAATAAGCCTCGTCTTTGTGGATGAAAGCGTTCTCTTTGTCAGACCAACGCCATCTGTCGCTCTCGTGCACACGGTCATTGCAGATTCTGATTTTCTCACCATTGTAGATTGCGTCGGCGGCTTGACTTGGATAGATGTAATCCTCGTAATAATCATCGAACACACTTTCGTCCTCGCTGATATAGCAATTGTTCCACTCAGACCACCAACTGTCATCAGTTCGAAACACTCCGTCCGTGGAGTTGAGCTCGTCGCTGTAGTCGTGACAATAATCGTTGTTGTACGCCACGCCGTTATCGTAGTTGTAGTACACAAATGAATCCTGGTAGCTGAGTGTGTCTCCGTAATCAAGTCTGCAATCTATGCACAAGTCAAGCTCACGCATAGACTCACCGTTATTGAAGACAAAGTTCCTGTTGTCGTGGCAGTCTGCGCCGACTCGCTTGTAACCGTCGATCTCGCCAGCCTTGATGAGCATATCCACAAGCATTTGTTTCAATACATCATCTTGGTCTCTTGCGTACTGACGCTCTGCAAGTCTGTAGCTGTTTCCATTCTCGTCATGAACGTCCTGATAGACGATGCAGCGAGCGACGATAAGATTACTCTCTGCGTCACGCAGGTACGCGGCCTTACAGTTGATGGCGTCCTCGTAGAAGCTGTAATAGTCCTTGTCGGTCATGCAGCTTCCGAAGTCGCCGTCGCATTCATCGCTGTCATAGATGTCGCTGAAATTGTCATCGACGTACAGGATGTACCTGTCTTCTCCGATATTCTGCTCGGCATAGCTCTGCCACTCTCGTGCGAACTCCTCGCCTATCCAGCGTTTCATCTGCTCGGGCATGAACTCCCTAGTGACTCTGTTGTCCTCTATGCACTTGGAGATGAACTTACCTGCCTTCATCTTGAAGACCTTGTTAGCTCTCTCCGTGTTCACATAGCGGATGGAACGTGAGTCACCATCGACGCACAAGCCGTGGAACTTGTCGATCTTCAACGTTGGGCTGTAGAGGCCGTAACAAAAATCTTCTGCGAACTCTATCTTGAACCCAGCGTCATCGGTCTTGTTCCATAGCGCGCTATCCTTGATAGCATCGTTCAGCATGAGCTTTGCGAATCTCTTCAGCTCGTCCATGTTGGCGGCACGAAGATAATCGTTGTACTCGACGGCTTCTACACTGGCCCCGTGTTCAAACGCCTGCTTCTTGAAGCCGAGCCACCATTTCAGTAGCTTTCTGTTCTTGAGGCAGGCGAGCAAGATTTTGTTCTTGCGTGACTTCGCTCCGTTACCATGCTCGACAATACCGAACAACTGCTTGAACTCATCGTAATTCTTGAAACTCTTAATGTAAATCATATTCCAATTTGTTTAAATGGTTAGACAATGGAAATCCCCACCCATGAGGATGAGGATTGGCTTTGGCTTATAACAAATTCACGATGTACCCTTCCATATTATTGACCACACCGCCATAAAACAGCCACTGAACGTAGCTCTTTCTTTCGACAAGAGACAGCTCTTTGTACAATTCCTTGTATTGCTTAAAGTGTCCGTTGTCAAGCGATGCAACCAAATACTCGTAGAATGACTCTGCGCTCTCTCCTACCTCGTAGAACTTAGCCTGCTGCTCCGCAGTCTTGCTTCTTCTCTTTGCCATAATTCAAATAATTAAAGGGTTAAACGATAGAAGGCACGCCCATCCCTGAGCGCACCTTGTTAGGCTCTACTTGCAACGAAGCAGCTTTCTTACGAGACGTGTCTCCGAAGGATAGTCCTGGCCGGCTGTATATTCGTACCTTAGTTTTCCGCTGCGCAACAAATCAACACCGATACGTCTCATTATCCCACAGTTCTTCACACGGCTCCATTTGATATTCTCGAAAACGTCATCTTTATCACGCATTCCAAGCGCACCGCAGATGCCGTCCGTAAACTCTCTCAGTGCCTCGTCAGTCAAGCGGAAATTCTGGTAACACCCTTTCTTGTTGACAAAGCTACCGCTCAGCACGTCATCAACGGACAGCTGGCAGTAGCTCATCTGTCTCATTAGACCACGTATGGTCTTGTAAGTTCTTGTTCTCATATTCATAAAAATTATTGGTGAATAGTACCTGCATATCGCTATGCAGGATTTTTAGGCTTAACGACGTTCTACGTTCACGCTCACGGAATAAGGGAGACAATCTGCGTCAATCTCGCTCCATTCGTATTCAACGACGGTACTAACATACTTGTTCTCCATCTTATGTATAGTGCTGTCTATGAGATTTCTGCTGATAGTACATTTCGTTTTCTCCACACAAAACTTCACGTGTGCCATATAGCCATCTTTCGTGAACTCGACAAGTCCTTGTCTTCTTGCAATGGCTACGCATCCGTGGAATGCGTTTACAAACACGTACTTCTCTCCGTCGAAATACACATCTACGCGTGTATTGCTCTCTGTTCTCTTTATATACTCCATATTCATTTGTATTTATGGTTAGACATAGTTTCTGTACGGATATACCGCACAGAATGATTTTGGCTCAGAATCTGCGAGGCTTGGAGAAGTCACGCTCGATCTCACGTGCTTTCTTGTCGGCACGGCTCGCTCTTCTAAAGTAAGCCTTGTCGTCCAACTTCTTCGCCTTGCAATCCTCGTCGATAACTCTCTTGTGCGCCTGTACCAGGCTCGCAAGAAATCTTCTGTCTCCGTCTGTCATAATTCTGAAATTGAATGGTGGTTAATAATTTGGTGGGGAGGTTGCACTCCCCCATTTTAGGCATAGCAGAACGCACGTCCCTGTCTTTTCCTTAACTTGGAAAGTAAGTACGCCCTCGTGTCACCGACATAGGTGTCACGTATGTAACTCGCGCATTCCTTCTTCTTCCAGAAATACACGTTCTCCCCGCTTGGGGACACGCAGAACCACATCTTTCCGCCCCATACGTCGCACAGACCCACGTAGGAGATTCCTTTCTTAAATTCCATAATCTATTCTGTTTTGGTTAATAGCAGGCAGCACGAATTATCGTACTGCCCAGATTCGGCTCATTGGTTGTGCGACCATTTCCACAGACGCTCAACGTAGTCAGGACCACACAGGTACTTGTCCGTGTCCCCTCCGTCGTCGATGTCGTTCATTAGCCTGCGCACGTCCTCCTTCAACTGAGCCTTGTCATCCTCGGCTCTCTGTGCGTACACTCCACAACCTACAAGGAGCAAGGCTATCGCCAACACTCCAAGAAACTCACAAATGTCTCTTCTCATAATTCTGAAATTTTGGTTTGTAGAAGTGCCTGGCAATCGCCAAGCACAAATTTAGGCTGAATGTTTTACCACGTACCCGACGAGGCTGTTGAACGCCTCTCCCAACTTGTCGTTGTCGTCGTGAGAATAGAAGGCGAATTGCTTGCTCTCCTCGCCGTCGATTGTAACCAGGTTCTCGTCGTAGTATGTCATGCAAACGAGAATCATGCCGTTGTCGTTGTTGATGCTGACATCAACAGAAAGGCGATTGTTACTAACTGAGTCTCTCTGCACCTCTTGAACCATAGGAAGAATTGTCCCTATCAAATACTCTGTGTTGTCTAATAATTCATACATAATTCTTGATTTTAATGGTTTGACATAGTGTGCGTGGGGAAACGCCCACGCACGTTTTTGGCTTACAGTAAGTCAAGGCAGATGATTATTATCCATCCCTCCTTATAGTCAAGCAGAGCAATATTGTCATCGCCCAATTTCTTGTCTATCCACTTGCCTACGGATGGCATGTTGCTGCACTCGGTGTCGTCCACCCATAGCGCACAATATGCGCCAGGCTGCAAGTTCTCACAGCCTGTGTCGTTCGCACCGTACCATTTCTCAGGTTTCACAGGTGCAACGAATGTGTTGATTGCCCACTGAGTGTTATCCACTCCTTCCTTGTTGAGGACATCCATGAGGTCTATGACCTGCTCTTTGCTAATTGCTTTCATAATCTAATTCTGTTTAAATGGTGAATAATTGAGCCCACGCATCACACGTGGGAGTTTTAGCTCAAGCACAGCTCTCCTATCTTGGAGAAAGACTGGGATATTCTCTCGCGTGAGCGGAAGTCTCTGTATCCCTTGCTCGTGTTGTTGTGCCACTGGCGCGCTGCAATTTTTATACTCTCAATCTCGTGGAGGAGCGCACGCTCGAAATTCTTCTGTGATTTGTAATCTTGCATAATTCTAATTTGTTTGGTGAATAGAAAAGCCTACACGTGGAGTGTAGGCTTGAATTTGGCTAAAATGTCAGTGCGTTGGTGTAATTTCGTACAACGCATAAAAATCTTTTGCTGGTTGAAACTTCACATAATACAAGCCGTGAAATTCGTCTCCTTCAAGGAGAATCTTTGGAATGCCAGTGCGTTTCTGCACACTCGTTCCTAATCTCTTTGCAATCTTCTCCAACTCTAACTTCGCTCCCTGTAATGAGAATATCTTGTTACCCTCGTTACAGAAAGATTGCTCAAACTGACTCTCACCCTCAAAAAGATGAAAGCCATTCTCTGAAATTTTGTACGTCATAATTCTATTGTTTTAATGGTGAATACTGGAATCCGCTCGAATCTCTCCAAGCGGAAATTTAGGCTCACGTCTCACTCGCACTCCTCAATCTTTGCGTCGAAGTTGTCAACGAACACACTTATCACAAACATCCCTATCATCTCCAGGATGACGGAGAACAAAACAGTTTGAATGTCTCCAAGCACAAAACCAACGCCTGCGATGGCTGCTGCAATCACTGACAACACTACGCCTTGCACGAATGCGAGCACGCTCTTCTCTAATCTAATCTTTTCCATATCTCTAATTGTTTATTGGTTAATTATCGTACTGCCTAGATTTCCTAGGCAGATTTTAGGCTAAAATTCTCCAAGCACAATTATCGTACTTGCCAACTCCTCAGAGCGTGGGGAAGATGAAATTCTCCAAGCGCAGCGTGGAACGCCACAGCTCTTTGAAGAACCACCTCCCAATTATCGTACTGCTCCAGAATATACCAAGCGCAACCGCCCAAAATATTCCAAGCACAATTACGAGAATATTCGTACTTGCCAAGCACACGAAAGTTGGCACGCTCTGAAAAAATCCAAGCACAATTATTGCGCTTGCGTAAATAATCTGTCTCTGTCTCATAATTCTAAATTTTAATAGTGATTGTCGCTCCGTAGCCAAGCACGATAATTATCGTACTGGCTACAGAATTTAGGCTAAAACAGCCACAACGAGTTTCTTTCCGTCGTAGCTCATGTACTCCACGTGGGCGTATATCGTCTGCAAATCGGCGATGTACAACTCCATCATTCTCCTCCCTCTGCAATCTAATGTTATCGTACTCATAATTCTAAATGTTTAATGGTTGTTATTTGTACCCTATCAAGTGATAGGGAATCTTTAGGCTGATTTCAGATAATTGTGAATATATTCTGCCTCTTCTACCGTGAGACCGATACCGAGAACGAGTATCCCGACGTAATCATTATAAAACCTATCGCTTGCGAAATCCTCGCAATATGTACGGAAATTCTTCTCAGCCTCAGCAGCCGAAACGTTTCTATTCTCTGAAATCTTCTTGATGATATTCTCTTTCATAATTCTATTAATTTAAATGGTGAATAAATTGTAGGACTGAGATTTCTCTCAGCCCCGTTAGCCAGGACGTGCATCTTGGCACCACGTTTTATCTTTATTGTTCTCACTACGTGGCTCACGCCCTACAGTTATCGTGGAACTGCATCCAGAGTGTTTGTTTCTGAGTGATTTCTCAACACTGAAAACACACAACAGATTTCAGTCAGCGTGGATAGTGTGCGCCTTGGTACGCTGCAAACCGTGGTTGCACACACCGTGATTTCTACAGTAACCAACTGCCACGCTCACGACACGTGATAGAATATGAATTATGATTTTCTCTCATCCCCGGCGAGCAAGTTTCCACTCGCTCTATCGGAACACGTCCGATACCGGTGACAGGTGTTCTCCACCTGCAATCGTCACACCGTTCCCGGTGTTAGTGTGGCTACGATTTCTTGCCTAACACGTGCCTCGTATCTTTCGGTATCGTGCGGCTCCACACTTTCTCGTTTCTCTCGTATGGATGTCTCCGTGAAATCTCGTTTCACTCTCCCATATCGGTGTGCCTCTCGCACTCTCGATTTACTGAGAAACTCTCTTGAATTGAGACAATAAGCACTCGGGGAGAAAACTTGCGCTTTCTCTCTGTATGAAGTGAATAATTGTCTCGCTTGGTTCCCACGGCGTCACCGACACGCCACGACCGCCTCAAACGGGTAGTGGGAAAAATAAGGGTACGACGACCCGCACCTAATCTCTTGACCAGGTGTAAAATGAGGGTGGATTTCTCCACCCTAAATTTGTATGGTAAGGTAGTAAGGGCTTACTCGCCCTTACCTTCCAGTTTGTTCGCTTCTGCCAACATGGCTAGAGCTTCTGCCCTCAACTCCGCTGCGCTCTTTGCTTTCTTGCGTGCAACCTTGTTGCCCTTTGCGAACGAGTCGTGCAACGCTTTTACGTGACTTCCTAGTTTTTGAGCCGTGTCAATGATACCCGTTTGGACATCCTTGCCGTTGTCATTAAACCACGTAGCAAAGGTGGTCAAGTTGTGCGTGTGGCTAAACTCGCTTACTGCTGCGCGAACGCATTCAGTTTGAAGTTTGTTGTAGGTGTCGTCACCCAACACTACTTTGTTTGCGGCTTTTTGGTACGCTACCTTTGCAGCCTCTAGAGTCTTTGCGGTCTCTAATAACTCGGTATCCTTACTATCTTTAAGCAAGGCTACCTTATAAGCGTTCAACACGTCAAGAGAGTTCATTACCCCCTCACTCTCCTTAATCTCTGAAACGTATGCTTTTGTATCCATACAATTTGGTGTGCTCTATTATCAACCGCACACACCACACGGGAAAAATTGTACATTACAGAGAGGACACTCTCCGTGTAGGGCGAAAGCCCCGCTTACCTATACTATTGCAAAGGGCGTGCCAAGTGACCAGTTTGAAATTAGTATGAATATTCATTTAACATATTGTAAGTGGTTGATTATTAGGTAGTTATAAGATTTAAAATAATTACAGAAGATGTCAGTACTTGTTAAGGTTTTATTAAATTAACGTATTGTGCCAACGTGACATAAAGACAACTATTTGATTATTAGATAGTTAGCAAAATATAGGTGGCAGTATATGTTAATTAATTAACTTAATAGACGTTAATCTTTACAAATTGGTAAGTGCTTGATTATCAAGTAGTTACAACTGACAGAGTGTCAGTATGGTTTGTATAAATTTAAGTTAATATGTAATATCTATTTACTTATTTAGCTAACAAATGTTATAAACGTTAAAGGTATATTTTACGTATGTATATTTATGCGCATAAATATGGTAAAGAAAAAGTCAGTCAATTATTTTGTTAATATATTTGATGTTTCACGGGATACGTATTGTTTCACAAAATGAATAAATATGCGAGAATTAAGTATTAATATACGTGGTAAGTAGTTGAGTATTAGGGGGTTACAAAAACTATAAACCGATTAACATTTATTAACACTCGTGGAACAAAAATAGTGTTTCACGGAAATATTATATAGTATAAACTTTCTTATTTTGTCAAATATTTTCAGAAAGCACCCCGCACCCCCTTTTAAAGCCTAAAATCCTGGGCGTAGTCACCTCTCCTAAAAATTTTTTCTTCCGATTTTTCGAGGTTTATATAAAGATTTTTTACCAAGCTATCGAAATGAATATATATACATAATTGAAGTAGCGATTGTTTCACGGTTTATCAAGATAATTGACCACTCATTAACGCCACCTTCTTATATGTATATCTATGCAATATGGTGTGTAAGTTAAAAATGTATAATTATACAGTATATTTACTACATATTGGATAAATATACAAGATATTTTTTTACCTTTGCATTGTTCCTATTTTTAATGGGACATATAGGGTTGGCGAAATTGAGCCTACATATCCATCTGAGAAGCCAGTGTTTATTAGGGTTTCGCCGTAAGTATAACGAAAAGATAATGTCAATATTGTGCATATATGGAAAATGGCATAGCTATAGATACTTTGCATAGCCAGTTGCTTGAGCTTTCGAGGCAGGGAGAGTATGGTTTCGATGCCTTGCGTGGCCAGGACTGGGGCAAGAGCAATTCGGACAAGTACAACAGGTTGAAGACCTCGTTCGTGAGGTCGATGAGGATGCTTGCGAAGAAGGCTCCGGTCAAGTACTACAAGGGTTCGTACTACGTGTTCAACGGAAAGATATACGAGGTAGTTCCGAAGGTTGTCCTGGAGCAGTCCTACCAGTTGCTGGTCCTCGACCTTGCGCTCGGTCCGATGCTTGGGGTGACGACGGTAATGAACAAGTCGTTCCTGGAGGTGATCGAGTGCTACAACTTGCTCCGCCCCTCCTTCGACATCGTGGCGTTTAGGAACGGAGTCGTTGACTTCGGGAGCGGATTGAAGAATCCGAGGGTTATGCCCTTCTCCCCTGAGTACCACGTCACCTACTATCATCCGTACGACTTCAACCCGAAGGCCAAGTGCGACAGGTTCATGAACTTCCTGCACGAGGTTCTTCCCGACAGAACGTCGAGGATGATACTCCAGATGTTTCTCGGACTGGGGCTGACCCAGAGGGGAACTGCTTACAACCAGTACGAGGGGAGGGAGTCTTCAAAAATCGAGCTTTGCCTACTGCTCATTGGTACGGGTGCGAACGGAAAGAGCGTCATCTTCGACGTGGCGTGCAGTCTGTTCGGGCGTGACAGGATCAGCAAGATGGACTACGCCGACTTGACTGCTGACGGTGACGAGGGCATGAGGGGGAGGGTCCCGATAAGGAACGCCATCTTCAACTGGTCTTCCGATTCCGACCCAAGGAAGTTCGGGAAGAGGAACACCGGTATGTTCAAGAGGTTGGTGAGCGGTGAGCCTGTCCCGATGCGTGAGCTTGGGAAGAACGTGCTGGAGGCGAACTCCATACCTTACCTCATCTTCAACATGAACGAGCTTCCGTTCCCGGACGACGCGTCGCTCGGCTTCATCAGGCGATTGCAGTACGTGAGCTTCGACGTGACGATACCGAAGGAGAGGCAGGACCCGGACCTAGCCGGGAAGATTATCCGCAACGAGCTGAGCGGAGTCTTCAACTGGGTCTTGCGTGGTGCGCAGGAGCTGAGGAAGAGGAGGTTCAGGTTCCCTGCCGCCGAGGGTAGCATCAGGCAGTTGCTCGCGTCCCTACTCGGAAGCCAGCCCGCTATGGCGTGGATAAGGGCTTACGGAATGAGGAGCGACGCAGCCGCCAAGGGAGAGATTTCCACGTGGATTCCGTCAAGGGTTCTGTACGACCACATGGTGAGGTTCTGTAGAAACAACGACGTAGAGGAGAACAAGATTCCTTCGATGCAGAAGTTCGGCAGGGATATGTGGGAGCGGTATGGGTTCTTCAAGAAGAGAAGTTCGGAAGGCAACTTGTACCAGGTGTATGGAGTTACGTTGGACGATTTGAAGGAAGACCTTCTCATCAACGAGATCGCCCCTGCCGGCGAGGAGGACGAGAAGGAGCCTGACACATTTATCAAGGAGGATGATTGACATGAAGGGCTGGACTGGAAACAAGAAGAGTACGTTCGTTACGTTGGGAGCATCCAACCACACGGACAAGGAGCGTGAGGCCAATGATTTTTACGCCACCGACCCAATCGCTATCGACAAATTGATAGCGGAGTTTGAGATTATTCCATTACATCGTATCTGGGAGTGTGCCTGTGGTACGGGTTGCTTGTCGGAAAGATTAAAATACTTCGGCTATGATGTAATCTCCAGCGACATTGTGGATAGAGGCTATGGAGAGGTGAAGGATTTTCTTGGTGCAACAGATATGCCGGATGATTGTCAGTGCATACTTACGAACCCTCCATACAAGTACGCCTCTGAGTTCATAAAGCACTCGTTGGAGTTGCTTCCTGATGGAGGTCTTTGTTTCATGTTTCTGAAGACAACGTTTCTTGAGGGGCAGAAGAGATACGACGAGATATTCAACGTCACCCCCCCCACTCTGTGTCATGCAGTTCTCAAAGAGGGTCCTGTGCGCAAAGAACGGAGACTTTCAGAGAATGAGGGACGGAGGCGGTTCTGCCGTTGCCTATGCCTGGTTCGTGTGGAGAAAGGGTTACAAGGGTGAAACTACGATTTGCTGGATATGATTGACAAGGAATACATCAAGTCGATAATCCAAAGGGTTGTCGATGGCAAGGAGGCGAAGAGCGTAGTACCCTCCTCTGCCTCCATGAGCGAGATAATGGCAGTCCTACGTGATGATGCCCTGGAGTGTATGCGCCAGATGTGCAGCGACAGGGAGATTGCCGTGAACAAGACGTTGAACAGCGTAGCATTCAAATGCCTATGAGCAGACGTTACCACAACAAGATACCACCTTTCAAGCCAGACCCAGAGCATTGGACTAAGAAGAGCTATTCTTGGAAGGCGAAGGTGGCATACGAGACAGAGGATGAGGCTTGGGAGTTCCTTAACCAAAATCCTAGGTTGAAGGAGATGAATTACCGTCCTTATGTGTGTCACGTCTGTGGACTGATACACATTGGGCATATACACAAACATTAATAGTTGAGGATATGAAGAAACGAGGATATTACAAGTATGACCCGGTTATTTACCCAAGAAGGCTTTGGGTAATGTATGATACTTGTGAGGATGATATAGACAAGTGCTTTACCGATATAAATGGCAATTCTCTTGTTCATAATTCTGTTCCTATGCAAAAAGGAAATTATGGAGGTATGGTCTATGATGAGGTCATGGACAAAACGGATGATTGCTATATTGGAAATCTTGTCGTATTTCCCAAGAAAAAGGATATGACAATGAAGAATATCTGCCACGAGGCGTTTCACGTTCTATCTTCAATGAATGATTCTTGCGACTTAGAGCGTTTTTGTAACGGAAGAAACGAGCATCAAGCCTACTTAATGGGGTGGATAGGAAACTGTATTAATAACGCTCGCTTGGGCATCGGCGATTTTATTGAAATTAAAGATAAGGAGGAATAGCTTA
>ERZ808245.227-NODE-227-length-31949-cov-10.089797_pt1 | contig 31949 bp, 23 predicted proteins | sample MGYA00521243_ERZ808245 | MGnify/ENA primary metagenome ERZ808245 (study PRJEB31516, sample SAMN03275576) | gut metagenome | biome: mammalia-associated habitat; material: feces | host: Papio cynocephalus | place: Kenya | collected 2012-07-07 ... | reverse complement strand
TAGAGAATGTAAGACTCGAGAGCGTAGAGATTCCTGAAGCGATAGATAACCTCGGTACATCTATTCCTGTTAGATGGTTCAAAGGCTTTAAGAATAAGGAAGACGGAAAGAACCTTAAGACCATAGTTCTTAACTCAGGGGAAACAAATATAGTAACAGATGCAATAAGTAACTCTCTTTCTTTAGTTAGCATAGAGATGAAGGTTGGTAAATCTTATACACGTTGGCCAAGTCTTCCTGTTTTAGATAACACAAGTGAAAAAGAGTTTAAGGGTTGGTATATATATGGTACTGAGACTGAAATAGTCTCTGGAGAGATAGTAAATAGACGAAACCCAAAAATCACACCAGCATGGGGTGAACATAATCTTACTCATGTTGAAGCAAAGGCTGCAACATGCTTAGAAAATGGTTGGACAGAATATGATGTTTGCTCTACATGTTCCTATAATACAAAGAAGATAATTCCTGCTCTTGGGCACAATATTGTTTTAAGAGAAGAAGTAACTCCGACATGTACTGAAAAGGGAATAAGAGAGCACTATGAGTGTACAAACTGTCATCTTCTCTTTTCTGATAGTAAAGGCGAGAACATAATTAATGAAATAGAGCTTCCTTCATTAGGTCACTTGACTCATCTTGTTCCAGAAAAAGAACCTAAGTGTGAAGCAGAAGGAACAAAAGAGCACTATGAATGTGAGCGATGTCACCATCTATTTCTAGATAGCAATGCTGTAAATGAAACAACACTTGGAGAACTAAAGATTAATGCTCTTGGTCATGATTGGCAAAGAAAGCAATACTCTGATACAAATAAATGTACTTGGGATGAATGTACTCGTTGCCATGAAACAACAAACGCATCTGGCCACACTTGGAATAATGGTGAAATAACAAAGGAACCAACAGAAAAAGAGAAAGGTATTAAAACCTTCACTTGTACTGTTTGTAACCATACAAAGAAAGAAGATATTTCTCCTTTAAATAGTGCGGAGCATACTCACACATGGAAAGTAAAAGAAACAATAACTCCAACATGTGTTAAGACAGGCTACACAGTGATGGAATGTTCTTCGTGCAAGATTACTTACAATACAGATTATCTAGATGCTCTTGGCCATGATATGACTGAAATAGAAGAACAAGAAGCTACATGCACATCCAATGGTCACAAGAAGCATTATAAGTGTAGTGTTTGTAACAATCTCTACTTAGATAAGAATGGTATTAATAAAACAACTCAACAAGAAGTAGAAGAAGGTCATATAGCTCAAGGTCATGTTTGGGAAAAAGATTATAAATATGACGAAACTGGGCATTGGCATAAGTGTAGAAACTGTGATGAAACTACTGAAAAAGTAGCGCATGTTTTTGATAAGGAATCATCAATACAGGCTAATGCCCCTACATGTTTTAAAGATGGGTTTAATTATTATGCATGTGTATGTACAAGAATAGGTTCAGCTACTTACAAAAGCAAAGATAAATTAGAACACATTTTCACTACAGTAGAAGGAAAGTCTTCTACTTGTGAAGAGAAAGGTTGGAAAACATATAAGACATGTTCGAGAGATTGCTGTGAAGGAATGTTCTTTGATGAAAATGGAAATATAACAAAATGGGAAGATATTGTTCTTCCACTTGCTCCTCATTCTTTCAATAATAAAAAGTTTTATAAAGATGAAAATACACATACTCCTATTTGCGATAATTGTGGAAAAGAAATTGAAGAAATGAAAGGAAATCATAATAGCGACACATTCGCTCATGATAGTATCTCTCATTGGTATGCATGCTCTATTTGTGAACAAAAGATGACGGCAGAAGAGAAGCACCAACTTATTGTTCGCTCTGATGGTTCTTCTGAATGCACAATATGTCATGCAGTCATTAATGAAGATACTAAGGGTGATAGTGGCTTTGGTGTTGGTGTTGATTATCAAGAGCCGAAAGGAAAAATAACACACAACAAAGTTGGAACAGAAGTAACGGTTATTTTCGAGGATCTTTCAGAAAAAGATTATAAGGCTACTGATATTAGTTGGTATCTAGATAATGTCTTACAAGAGCAAAAAGGAAGTGAGTTTACTTTCCTTGCTCCCTATTTAAGACACTATAACGTAAGGTGTTCATTTGTGAACGGATATGGAAGAGGAAACTCTGCATCGTTAAGTATTTTGGGAGGGTCTAATTAAGACTCCAAAAAATAAATAAATTAAGGGGAATAATGATGAAAAAATTAGGATTAATTCTAATTGCAGTAGCACTATGTGTAAGTTTAATTACATCATGTGCTCCTCAAAATGAAATCGACGAAGTAGTCGATATGAAATTCGACGTCTCTAGAATTATTACTAGAGGACTATCTGCTTCTATTGAAGAGTTTAAGCCTGAAGAGCTTTACTGGAAGTATACAGCTGTAAAGGCTGATGGAACAAACTATACAACTGGTCAACAGACAAAGCCTGTTTGGTTAAAAGAAACAACAGATGGTAAAGGAGATAAAGGTACTTCAAAGAGTTTAACACTTTCTGTTGGTACATGGCAGTTTGCTCTTTATGGTTATAAAGGCAGTGACGGAAAACAGCTTGCTTATCAGACAAATATTCCAAAGCAGGTTACAATCGAGAACAATAGTAAAGCTACAATCGTTGTTTCGGTATCTCCAGTTCAGACAGAAGAAGGAAAAGGAACTATTGTAGTATCAACAGAGCTATTAAAAGATGCTAGTAAAGGAGATGTTACTGTTAAATTAAGCCTTGTCGAAAATGAAAATCCATCAAAATGGGATGATAGGACTAAAGATGCCACTTTTTACGGAGTAAAATCAGGAAACTATTCTGCTTCAATAGAGATTGCTGATAAAAATAATGATAAAGTTATTTATGTTAATGATGGAATCAACATTAACGTTTATGATTATCTCACTACTTATATAACAGGAACTCCTATTAGTAATACTCAGGAAGCAGAAATTACTGTTAATAGAGAACAGGGAACTACTACTGCTGTAGGAACAAGTACAATATCTAGTGGTTCTGAGTCAACTATCAAGGCTGCTGTAAGTGCTTCTTCTGCTCAGGGTGGTTATACTACTATTACATACCCTAGTGGTGCATTATCTGAGGGTGAAGCAAAGACAACTATCATCGCTTATGATTCAGTCGCAGTAAAGAGCCAAAAACCACAGTTTTATATTGAAGGCGGTAGTGTTTTACTTGGAGGCTTAGATCTTACAGTTGAACAGAATAACGCTAAAGTAACTTCTTTTAACAATAACTCTGTTACAGTATCTACATTTATTGGAAAAGGAATTGAAGGAACTGTATCTGTAAAGTATGATTCAACAGATGAAAACAAACAGCCAACAGTTATTTCGTATAATAAAGAAACTGGTATTGTTACATTTACAACCACACACTTCAGTAGATATTACATCCTTGCAGAAGGCGTTGTGGCTGTATCTACAAATGGATATGCTTACTCAAATCTTAATGAGGCAGCAGAGGGAAGCTCTAAGGATGGTACAATTTATCTATTAAGAGATATTGATTATACAAGTTCTGATGTAAAATCTGGTATTATTGATACTCTTTATGGAACGTTAGATGGCAACGGACATACTGTTACACTTCCTGAAGGGAAATTCTTTATTTGCTATATGGATGAAAATGCTACATTAAAAAATCTAAATGCAAAAATTACTAATTGTCCTGTTGTTTATTGGGCCTTCTTTAATCCAACTTTTGAAGATGTAACAGTAGAAGGAGAAATTAAAATATTAGATAAAATCGATGAAAGAAATAATGGTGCATTTGTTTGTTATGTCAATTATGGATGTACATTCAATAATTGTATTGCAGATGTAGAAATGAATTATCCTGCAAACTATAATAATTATAATGCAGTGTTTGTTGGATCTGCTTTTACTCCTAGTGGAGAAACTGCTCCACAAGATACTTTATATTCTTTCAATAATTGTACTATGAAAAAGAGTATTACAAGTGGTCGTTCTAGCATTTTTATTGGAAATGTGTACCAAATGGAAAATGGTTTAACCCTTAATATTAGCAATTTTCAAGTAGAGGGTGAATCCAAACTTTATTGGACCAATTCCACCGAATTAGATAAATTTAATGGATTAATTGCTCAGTATGCAAATAAAGCCGAAATCAAAGTAAAAATAAATGGTGAAGACTGTACAGCAATAGGACAAAAGGGCCATAATTCAAGTGAAAATAAATATTCTATTTGTGAAGGATTATTGGTTGAAGGTATAAACAAAATAAATCTTAGTGCAACTATTAATAATGATAAGAAACTTCAAATAAGTGCAGGTAATTCTGCTAATATTACTAAAGTTATCATAACAAACTCTACATATGTAAAGTATACGACTAATAGTGGTACTAATGGAACAGATGTTGTTTATGTGTCTCAGACATTTAATAATATTCCTAATGATTACACAGTTTATCCTTTTAAGGATTCAGCTACTGATGGAGTAACTTCTTTAACTGGTGTTGATATAAAAACAAAAGGTATTGCCGGATTAAATGATAACTCATATATCTTAGCCGAAAAAATCGACGAAGAAATAATTAGTTTTGATACTGCTGATACAGCATACTATGGAACTATTAATATTCAAGCTTATAATGGAAATGAATTGCTTGCTTCCATTCATTTAAAAACAAACTAAATAGCAAAAGCTTATTCATTTGTACCCCTTAGGTTTAACCCTTTGGGGTACTTTCATTTAGGCTGTAGCAAATTGACTATTGTAGAGAGTGTAGTAGAAGCCTTTCTTTTTGATGAGGGCACTGTGGCTTCCTTGCTCGATTATCTTACCGTCCTTCATAACAAGGATTATGGAAGCATTACGTATTGTAGATAGTCTATGAGCAACAACGAAGCTTGTTCTTCCTTCCATTAATGTATCGAAAGCTTGTTGCACTAAGATCTCTGTTCTTGTGTCGATAGAGCTTGTTGCTTCGTCTAGTATTAACATAGGAGGATGCACGAGCATTACACGTGCTATGCACAATAGCTGCTTTTGTCCTTCACTAAGACTGTTTTCTTCCAAAACTGTATCTAGGCCATTAGGTAAGCGAGAGATGAAATCATAACAGTGAGACTTCTTAGCAGCACTCACTATCTCTTCTTCTGTGGCGTCATCTTTACCAAATGTTATGTTTTCTCTAACCGTGCCACTCTTTATCCAAGTCTCCTGTAGTACCATCCCGTAAGAAGATCGAAGAGAGTGGCGAGTAACGCTAAGAATATCTTTTCCGTCTATCTTTATCTTGCCGCTATCTGGATCATAGAATCTCATAAGGAGATTAATAATAGTTGTTTTTCCGCATCCAGTTGGACCTACGATAGCAACTCTTGTACCATGTGGAGCTTTTACATTTAAGTTCTCAATTAAAGATTTGCTCTTATCATAAGAGAAGGCAACATTATCGATTTCAACGTTCCCTTCAACGTTTTCAAGTATTCCATTTTCTTCCTTAACTTCTTCTTTCTCATTAATTAGCTCAAATACACGAGAAGCACATGCAAATGAATTCTGTAATTCTGTTATTACAGAGCTAATATCATTAAAGGGCTTCATGTATTGGTTAGCGTAAGCAAGCATAACAGTAAGCCCTCCTACAGTTATTGCTCCCTTTGGAATAAAAAGTACGCCAATTAATGCAACAACTGCGTAGATGATGTTGTTAACAAAGCGTGTAGAGGGGTTGGCGAGGCTACTATAGAAGATTGCCTTCTCTGATGATGAAGAAAGTTCGTCATTAAGATTTTTAAAACGCTTTTGAGCTTCTTTTTCATAGCCATAGCCCTTAACAACCTTCAAGCCTCCAATTATTTCATCAATTAGTGCCGTCTCATTTCCTCTGTCTTCGCTTTGTTTTCTAAATAGAGTGAATGAACGAGATGAAATAAAGGATGAGACAATAAAGCTAAGTGGAGTAAGAAGAATTACAATTAATGAAATTGTTAGGTTCTTAGAGAACATAAAATAGAGAGTTGCTAGTATAGTAATTACGCCACTAAATAGCTGAGTAAAGCCCAACAAGAGCCCATCAGAGAGAACTGTGGTGTCGGCAATGATTCTGCTTACAATATCACCAGAAGTATGACTATCTAGATACGATAGGGGAAGGTGTTGAATATGCTTAATAAGATCATTTCTAATATCCTTAACAACAGAGTATGTAACGCGGTTGTTAATATTGTTCATTAGCCACACAAATAGGGCAGATGTTAGGACACACAGAGCAATCTTAATTAAATACACTGTTAAAGAAGAAAACTCTACCTTTCCTTCTCCCACAAGACGATCTATAGCATCACCGAAGAGGACCGGTACATAAAGCTGTAATAATACACTTACAAGAGCAAAAAGGAGAGAGAAGAGTAAAAGAACTCTATAACCTTTAAGGTAGACAAAAAGATGCTTAATTGTTTCTTTACTGAGCTTAGCTTTCTTTTTCATTTACTTTACCTCCTTTTTCTCTTCAGGATACTGTGAGTAATAAATATCTTGATATACTCCGCAACTCTCAAGTAGATCGGAGTGCGTGCCATAGCCAACAAGGCGGCCACTATCAAGGACAACAATCTTTGTCGCATTCTTAACAGAAGATATTCGCTGTGAAACAATAACCTTTGTTATTGTGGTTAGCTTGCTTATAGCTAGGCGTAGTGCACTATCTGTCTTGAAGTCTAAAGCAGAAGAAGAGTCATCTAAGATAAGAATATCTCCACCCTTAATAAGACCACGAGCAATTGTTAGTCTCTGCTTTTGACCACCAGATAGGTTTCGACCATTTTGCTCGACAGGGCTATCTAGCTCTCCCTTTTTCGATAGTACAACTTCTTTTGCTTGCGCTATTTCTAATGCTCTCCAAATTTCATCATCTGTCGCATTACTACGAGCAAAAAGCATATTAGATCTTATTGTTCCTTTAAAAAGCTGGGCTTTTTGAGGAACAACTGTAACAATGCTATTTATTCTTTCTTTTGTGTAATCTTCTATTTTCTTACCACCAATTAAAATAGTGCCACTGTCTCGATCATAATAACGAGGAATAAGATTAATGAGGGTAGTCTTTCCACTACCTGTACCACCGATTATTCCGAGCGTTTCACCCTTATTAATCTTAAAAGATATTCCACTTAAGCTTGGTGTCTTATTCCCACTATATGTGAAATAAACATCATTAAATTCGATAGAAGAGTTTGTTTCTTTCTCTGGGCTATCTTTTTCAGGATAGGCCATATTGTTCTCTTCATTCATTATTGTCTCAACTCTTTTTTTGCAAGCAAGAGCTCTATTTATTGTGATAATTAATGATGCAAGCTTAATAAGTTCAACAATAATTTGGAGCATATAGTTATAAAGAGCAACTACTTGACCTTGCTCTAATGCTCCAATGTTAACACGTATTGCTGATTGTTTAATAAGTATGATAGTTGCTATGTTGATAAGAACATATGTGACAGGATTTAATAAAGCAGAAATCTTGCCAACGAATAGATTAATTTTAGTTAGTTCGTTGTTGCTTTCCTTAAACTCTTCTACGCTTTTTTCTTCTCTATTGAAGGCTCTTATTACTCTAACTCCAGTAAGGTTTTCGCGACTCAATTGAGTTACTCTATCTAGTTTATTTTGGCTCTTTGTATAGAGAGGAATAGAGATCTTCATGATAAATAAAGTAACAGCTAGTAAAAGAGGAATAGATAGAGCAAAGATAATGGCTGCTTTAGTGTCAATGAAGAAAGCCATAATCATTGCACCAAAGACAATGAAAGGGCTTCTAAGAAGTAATCTTAGTCCCATATTTAATCCTGTCTGAATTTGGTTAATATCATCGGTAAGACGAGTAATTAGAGTGTTGCTTCCATTTTTATCTAATGTTGAAAAGGGAAGGTTTTGAATGTGGTTAAATAGAGCTTCCCTTACAGAAGAAGCAAAGCCAACACTTGCTTTAGCAGAAAAATATTGAGCAACAATAGAACATGTTAAGCCTAAGGCTGCCATAAATAGCAGTAAAACAAAGTAGAGGATGAGCTTGCTTTTTCCCTCTGGCAGAGTTGTATCAATCATTAAAGCTACAACAATAGGTACAAGCAAATCAAATGTTGCTTCTAAGAGCTTAAAAAGTGGAGCTATTATCGTCTCTTTTCTATATGGCTTAAGGTATTTTCCTAGTGGAGATTTTTCTTTCTTCATAGTATCCCCTATATATAAAATATAATAGGAAAGATTCTTCTTTCTCTTGTCTATGCTATATTTTCTCTCTCTAAATGAAAAGACATAGCGTTCCAATTCACTTTCTTTGCCAATAAAAAGACCCTCTTATTAGAGTGTTTCCAACAAGAGGGTAAGATGTGTTTAAAAGACCTTACTTATTGAGGATAGACATAAATTCTTCACCTGTAATTGTTTCTTTTTCTAAGAGGTAGGAAGCAAGTTCATTAAGTTTAGCTTCATTTTCTTTAAGAATGTTAACAGCCTTTTCTCTAGCTTCTTTAACAAGCTTTATTACCTCTTCGTCAATTTCTTCGCTACTCTTACTTGAACAGCAAAGAGATGTGTCGCCACCAAGGTATTGGTTATTTACAGTCTCTAAGGCAACCATACCAAATGTTGAGCTCATACCATATCTTGTTACCATTGATCGGGCAAGCTTTGTTGCTGTTTCAATATCGTTAGATGCACCAGTTGTGATGCTATTAAAGATAACCTCTTCAGCAGCTTGTCCACCTGTAAGAGTTGCAATCTTATTAAGAAGCTCTTCCTTACTCATAAGGTTCTTTTCTTCCTCTTCAACCTGCATTGTGTAACCAAGGGCGCCAGAAGTACGTGGAATGATTGTAATCTTAGTAACCGGTGCAGAATTTGTCTGCTTAGCAGCAACAAGCGCATGTCCAATTTCATGGAAAGCGACAATTCTCTTTTCGCTTTCACTAAGTACTGCATTTTTACGTTGATAGCCGGCAATAACAGTCTCAACGCTCTCTTCTAGATCGTCTTGAGTAACTGTTTCTCTATTGTTTCTAACAGCACGAAGAGCAGCTTCATTAATTATGTTTGCTAGTTCTGCACCACTAGCACCACTTGTTGCTCTTGCAATTGCCTCCCAATTAATATTGTCGTCCATCTTAACATCTTTAGCATGGACTTTTAAAATAGCAACACGACCTTTAAGATCTGGAAGATTAACAGGAATACGGCGGTCAAATCTGCCTGGACGTAAGAGGGCTGGGTCAAGAGAATCAGGGCGGTTAGTTGCCGCAAGAATTACAACACCCTTATTGGCATCAAATCCATCCATCTCTGTCAGAAGCTGATTGAGTGTCTGTTCTCTTTCATCATTTCCACCATAAGGAGAGCTATCTCTCTTCTTTCCGATTGTATCGATTTCATCAATAAAGACAATACAAGGAGCTTTTTCACTAGCTTGCTTAAATAGGTCACGGACCTTACTTGCTCCCATACCAACAAACATCTCAACAAATTCAGAGCCTGAAATTGAGAAGAAAGGAACTTTTGCTTCTCCTGCAACAGCACGAGCAAGGAGTGTCTTACCTGTTCCTGGAGGGCCAACAAGGAGTGCACCTTTAGGAAGCTTAGCTCCAATTTTTGTATATTTTTCACTGTTATGGAGGTAGTTAACAATCTCTTCTAGAGCTTCTTTTGCTTCATCTTCCCCCTGTACATCTTTGAATGTTACACCAGTTTCATTTTCTGCATAAATCTTGGCATTAGATTGGCCAAAATTCATAGAGTTAAGACCACCTCTTTTCTGCATGATAGAGAATGCTACTCTTCCAATAATTGAGAAGATTAGAATAGGAATAATCCAAGTAAATATGAAGGAGGAAAGAGGAGACTGCTCCGGCTCAATGTAAGCCGAGAAGCTTACACCAGCGTTCTCTAGTCTTTCTCTTAGTCCATCATCTGGGAAGACAGCTGTCTGATAGGTTCCTATTTTCCCATCTATTTCTGCTGTAAATACAATATAATCGCTATTTAATACAACTTGTTTTACCTCTTTCTTGTCGACCATAGACAAAAAGTCAGAGTATCCAACTTCCTGGACTTTGTTGTTTAAGAAGAGTGGAAAAACAAATGCATTAAGAATCATCATTACCAAAAAAACAACAAGCGCATAGTAAATTATTGGCTTATTGTTATTGGGACTACTTTTCTTGTTGTTAGCACTATCCATTACTATTTATCCTCTTTTTTCAAAATAATATATCTTTGAGCATAAGCAAACTTAAAAAATGAAAAAAGATTAAAATAAAACGAATGTATAACTTTACGAGTAGTCTGGGTCGATATTAAATGAAACACTGTAATCAGGAAATACCATCTCAAGGATACCTGTTGTGTTTGCTCTAAACTTATCCCAATCTTTGAGAGAGAAGGAAACAACTACATCAAATTCGATTCTTTTCTCTTCAAAATGAACATGAAAGCCATGGATTGCGAGTACATCAGGCGAAGAGAGCTTAAGACACTTGAGAGTCTTATCCATCATCTCCTTTACTCTTGGGTCATCTTGATTTTCTGCATTGATACCAAAGGTGAAGATTATTCCTGTTTCGTCTACTAGTTCCTTCTTTGCCTTTTCCATTGCCTCAGAAATACTCTCCGCATTGGCAGAGAAGGGAACTTCAACATCGATTGTTCCAACCATTACCTCTGGGCCATAAGAGTGAATGCGAATATCGTAACCACCGTGAAGAGGAGGATATTTTTTTATTATTGATCTTATCTTTTCAACTTCTTCTTTAGTTGGCCGCTTTCCAATTAAAGTATCTGAAATGGTTAAAACAGAGGAAATTCCTCCCCAAATAATGAAGAGAGAAACAAGAATACCTACTATACCATCTATATAAACATTAAAATGCAAAGCAAGAAGTCCAGAGACGATAGTTAATAGAGAAATGAGCGAGTCAGATATAGAGTCTGTAGCTGTTGCTTCGAGCGCAAGACTATTTGCTTTCTTGCTTTCTTTTTTGTAGAAAAAGTATAAGAAGAACTTTATTACGACAGTTGAAGAAAGAATTGTAAGGATTCTTGCATTTACTGTCATCGTACTAGGATCTTTTATCTCTTCTATGCTACTTATTAGAAATGAAAAGCCTGTTGAGAGAACAAGAAAGGCAACAACTAAAGCCGATAAATATTCAACTCTTCCGTATCCCATAGGATGGTTTTTTGTTGGTCTTTTTTTCGATGCTCTGAAGCCAATGAGCGCAACTAGACTAGAGACACTATCTGTCAAATTGTTAGCACCATCAGAAAGAAAGGCAATTGATTGGGTTATATAACCAATAATTACCTTTATAATACCAAGTGCAACATTAACAATAATGCCAACATTTGTCGCTCTTTTTATTATCTGGCTTCTTTCATCGTTCTTTTGCATTCGCTTATGATAGTTTTATTTTTTTAGATAAGCAATAGAAAAAGTGCTATCTATTGGTATATAAAAGAGTTAGTTAATATAAACAAACTGAGTAAATAAACACAGATTCTTAACACAAAAGAAAGGTAAAAAGGCTAATATAGAGCTATGGAAATAAAGAGAAGTAAAGCTTTTGTTGTTTTATCATTTTTGATTAAGACTTGTGTTATTCTTCTTTCATCTTTTATCGCATCTTTGGCTTTTCCTTCAAAATACATAGAGGACGGAATTCCTTTTCTTGCTTTCTTCTACCTTATTCCCGTCTTTTATGTAATATTCTCTTCACCGTATAAGACAGTTTGGTTTTATGGTTTTTTATATGGGTTTTCATTTTATTATTTCTATAACTATTGGCTTGAGACATTCCATCCTTTAGCTATATTGATTGCACCGATACTAGAGTCAATTCAATATATACTTCTATTTTTAGTGTTGAGACTAAGTAAGACACTCTTTAAGAGGTATTATCCTTTTTTTGCTCTTCTTTTTTATAACGGATACCTAATGCTAACTCAAACTGGCTTCTTAGCTTATCCATATGGAAATATTACCGCAGCTCTCGCAGAGTATAGCTCTCTTATTCAAATTGTATCAGTTACAGGTATATGGGGCTTAGGCTTTATAGTAACAATGCCTCAAGTAATATGTGCTTATATACTCTATGAAGGAAAGAGTAGAAAAAGGATGATTATCCTTTTTTCTTCTGTAGTTTTATTACTTCTTACTTGGCTAGGTGGGTACTTTGTGAAAGAGTACTATTCAAATAAAGAGAGCAATAGAGAGATAAAAATTGCAGCTATTCAGCACTCTGCAGATACTTGGCAAGGTGGATACAATACATACAAAGAAAACTTTGAGACACTAAAAGCACTAACAGAGGAGGCCCTTGTTTATTCACCAGATATGGTTGTCTGGTCAGAAACAGCATTTGTTCCATCTGTTAGTTGGCACCTTAGCTACCCAGTTAACATTAGAACAAGAGCGCTTGTTAATGATTTTGTTTTATTTGGTAAGAGCTTATCAGTACCACTAATTACAGGTAATCCTGAAGGTGTTATAAAAGACAAAGAGCTTCAGCCAGTTTTAGAGAGTGGAGATTGGAACTGGAAGACATATAACACAGTTATCTATTTTGCCTCCGGAGAGGTTAAGGGTACATATCGCAAGCAGCATCTTGTTCCATTTACTGAATACTTTCCATATGAGAAAGAGTTCCCTTGGTTATATGAACTCTTATTAAAGAATGATTATAAGTGGTGGGAGATGGGAAGTGAAAGCACAGTCTTTAATTACGATGGCATTTCGTTCTCAACGCCAATTTGCTTTGAAGATATGTTTGGATATATATCTGCTTTCTTTGTCCAAAATGGTGCTGATATAATCATCAATCTTACTAACGATTATTGGTCAAGAAGCGTGCAAGCAGAGAAGCAACATTTTCAGCTCTCACTATTTAGGGCAATTGAGAATAGAAGACCACTCTTAAGAAGTACCAATAGCGGTATTACTGCTTTAGTACTTCCGTCCGGCGAGATAGTTAATCCTCTTGAGCCATTTACTAAGACATACGGTATATATACTATCCCAATTGGACAGAAAGAGGGGCTGACGTTCTATACAAGACATCCTGACTTATTTGGTTATAGCTTTCTTTCTCTCTCTTTACTATCTATTCTTTATGGAATAAGCGTAAAAATATATGAAAGAGTAAAGAGGAAAAAGGATAGGGAAGAATACCTCTTGCATCTCTTTGAAAGAATGCTCGAAGAATGACTATGGTAGTAGAATAAATTCATGAAACTGGGGCTGTAATAAAATAATAGTGCAAAATTTTTGTTAAATATTTCCAAATGCCATAAATTATTTGTTATGTAAGAAATTATTATAAGTGGGAGAGAAAACTAATAGTTCGGATTCTAAGCTAAATTGAAAACTCAATAATTAATCATAGATGATGATACAATTGACTTTTCGGGAGACTATAGTACAGGCATCCAAAGCAATAATTCCAGTGGCGTAGTATGGCGAAAAATCGGGATTAAGATTGAACTCTCCTCCTTTATTCTCGTAATGAGCATGGCCAAATGAAGAGTGCCAATGCCCACAGATGATTGTCTTGTTTGGTTCAATAATTCCCTCATGTGCAGCCTCCATACCATTCAACCACCTCGCTTTATTCCACTCTTGTTCATCTGCATTGCGCCAATTATTAATATAGTTGTACTGGCTTTTGTTTGGTGTGAGATTAATTACGGTACATGGAATCCACCCATGAACAAAAACATAGTGTGAAGTTTCAAAATAGTCACGCATAGCAGGAATAATAGTTTCTATGTATGGACTTTTAAGTAATTTTCTTAGAATGTTTTTGGAGTTATAATTCAAATCGTATTGAGTCGTTTTTGTGAGTTGAAGAATAGTATTAATTGTTCCATTAGTATGATGGTAATAGTGAAGGTAACTGTATTCTTGCCATTCATTTAGCAGTTGCAACATTAAATCTTCATGATTTCCCCTTATGAGAATCACTTTGTCTTTCTCGATTAAATCAAGAATGAAATTTTGAAGCTCTAAAGCCTGAACTCCTCGATCGAACAGATCGCCACATATAATTAGCTTGTGTGGTTCATCATCTGTAAAAAAACCATTTTTATCTAGTGATGTTACAAGTTCATCATAAAAGCCATGAACATCGGATACAACATAATACTTCACAAGACATCCTTAAGATTATGGAGAAGCTCTGGTATATCATTACAAACAGTATGATATACAATGGAAAGGTCGACATTACCATATTCGTGAACAATTCTGTTTCTTAAACCCTTAATGGCTCGCCAAGGAATTGATGAATTTTGATTTTTAAATGACATTGTAAGCTTATCTGAGTTTTCTGATACTTGTATAAGACGAAACAAAATTGAATCGACGAGTACTTCGTTTTCTTCTAATTCTGTCTGTGTTAGGTCATTTGTATGTGAAATAATAAATTCTAGGTCAGTAACATTTTTCTTAATGTAGTAATGGTCTGTTTTTTTGTTATCCATATATCTTAACACCGTCTTTTAATATTTCGTTTACCAGTTCTATGTTTTCTTTGAGCTGCTCAAGAGTAAGTACGTCAACCCTTTTCTTTAGACATTCTCTAAGAGCTTCTACTATATCATAAAAACGTATACCAGAAACTGTTGTTGAGAGTAGAAGGTCAACATCGCTAACATCAGTTGCCTTTCCTTTTGCATAAGAACCAAAGAGATAGCAGTACTCTACATCATAGTTAGAGAAAATACTGCTACATAAAACTTTAATTTCATTGATTGTTAAAATTCCATGTTTTTCGTCAACAAAACCATATTTCTCCAACTTTTGAATCATGTAAAGATACTTCAGTGATGTTTGCTTTCTATCATCATTTTCGTAGTTTTGGTAAGTGCGAATTGGAACTCCAAGATAACTAGCACATTCGATTTGCGTTAGTTTTTTTTGTTTACGCAGTTCTTTGAGCGTCATTTTTTTGTGCCTCTAAATTATTAGTATCATAAAAAATAAAAAACACGCAATAGAATAATGCAAGAATTGCGTATATAAAAGCAGAATTAAACGCAATTTGTACGTGTTAAATGCCATGCAATTATCCTCGTGAAGCGAATAAATCAGAACAGAAGTAAAAATGCACTGTTTCTCTATGGCTTAAGTATAAATTAGTTTCTTTTCTTTGCTTACAAAATCTAGAGATTTTTTATGGGCAATAGAACAGGGTAATTACGTAAATTGCAAAGCAAAAAATCCATCTATATAGTGATGTATTTGCACAAGAAATATGGCATACCAAACTTGACAAATTGAGATTTGTTGAGGTTCATAAGTTATGAATAAAGAGTATTTAAAAATATAAAAGTGTTACCTTTTTTTACACCATATCACTAAATCTTCCAATTTTTTATTTTTGGGGAAATACTGTTTTGTGAAGTTCCCTAATACCTATCGCATCTCTTTGAAAGAATGCTCGAAGAATAATTATTGTTGTGATAAAATCAAGCGATGATGTTATGGCCTGTAATTGAAGAAAAACTATGTAGTGTTTCTCATCCATTTGTCTCTGTAACTGGAGGTGGAGGAAAAACAACATTTCTTATCTCTTTTGGCGAGTATTTAAAAAGCAAAGGCTACTCTGTTCTCCTTACAGCCTCTACTAAACTTGCTAGCAAAGAAAGAGAAGACTATAGGGTAGATTATTTCTTCACCAAAGATGATGAACTTTTAAGCCATACAGTGCAGAAAGGAGAAAGTATTCTCTTTGCTCATGAATCTTCCGTTCCAGGTAAGCTTGTTTCTCCTGGAGAGGAGATAATCAAAGAGGTTACTTCTCTCTTTGATTGGACCATAGTTGAAGCAGATGGCTCGATGCATCTTCCGATTAAATACCATAGCCAGAGGGACCCTGTTATTTGGAGTGGTACTACTGCAGTAGTTTCACTAGTAGGATTATGGGCAATTGGAAAGAAGAGCAGCGAGGTTGCCTTTGGTGATGAGAGAGATGTTTTTGTCGACTATCGTTATATGAATGAATATCTCTGTGATAAAGAGGGTGCTTGTAAGGGAATGAGAGATGATACTGAGAATATCCTGCTTTTTAATGGTTTTGACTCCTTTTCAGATAATCTTGACTTAATAAAGTCTCTTAATATACGAAAGGGCATCTCGTCTTACATAGTTAGCGAAAAAAAAGGAGAACTTTACTATGCTCTTTGAAAAAATGGCCGAAAAAGAGAGATATAATGAGGCTTTTAGTCTTGTTACTATTATTTCTTCTCGTGGAACTGTTAGCCGTAGGGAAGGTCGCATGGCTGTCTTTTTAGATGGAACCACCGAAGGGACTATAGGAGGAGGAGAGCATGAGAAAAAGGCTAAAGAGGACGCTCTTCTTGCTTTAAAAGAGGGTAAAGGCAAGGTCGAGACAATAAACGTAAGAGAATTTGGAGAAGTTGATATTATGATAGATGTTCCACTACAAGATAGACGTATTTGTATTATAGGTGCAGGCCATGTTGGTAAGGCCATTTATGATACTTTTTATCGTTTAAAATGGAATGTTAACGTTATAGATACAAGATCTGATCTACTTACTGAAGAGTCATTCCCATTTGCAAGAAGAGTTATTACTCAATCCTTATTAGATGGGTTAAAGAGTATAGATTTAAATGAAAGAACAGCTGTAGTTTTAACTATTCCAGAGGCTTTAGATGGGCTTTCTCCCTACTTAATCTCTTCTCCTTGTTTCTATGTAGGCGTGCTTTCTTCTAGAAAACGCAAAGCACCTCCAGTTGAAAAGTTCTCACTTCCAATGGGTTTAAATTTAGGAGAAGAGAGACCTGAAGAGATAGCTATTTCAGTTGCTAGCGAAGTACTAGCTCGAATGAATAAGAGAGATGCTCGTCCTTACAAAGACTGGAAGAAAAAGATAGTTGTAGTAAGAGGCGCAGGAGACTTAGCTACAGGTGTTATTTACTCCCTCCATCACGCAGGCTTTAGTGTTATTGCTTTAGAGAGAGAGTCTCCAACAGTTATAAGACGAAATATCTCATTTGCAGAATGCGTTTATGAAAAGGAAGTGGAAATTGAAGGTATAAAAGGTCTTCTTTGTTCTAGTTTAGATGATGCTTTAAAGAAATCCATAGAAGGTTATGTTGCTGTTCTTGTTGATAAAAATGGAGATGCAATAAGGAGTCTAGAGCCTTTAATTGTTGTTGATGCAATAATGGCAAAAAAGAACTATGGTACAAGAATAGATATGGCACCATTTGTTTTAGCTTTAGGCCCTGGCTTTACCTGTGGGGTAGATGCTACTGCCATAATAGAGACTATGCGTGGCCACTCTCTTGGCTCAATTCTTTATTCTGGCTCTGCTATTGCTAATACAGGTATTCCTGGCATTATTGGAGAAAAGGGCAAAGAGAGGGTTGTACACTCTCAATCATCTGGTGTTTTTACAGGAGTAAAGAAGATTGGCGATATAGTAGAGAAAGATGAAACTATTGCTTATATAGGAGAGACTAGCGTAAAGGCTACAATATCTGGAAAGCTTAGAGGCTTACTCCATGATGGTTTGACTGTTCCAAAGGGCTTTAAGATAGCAGATATAGATCCTCGAGGTGAGGAGGTTGACCATACTCTTATCAGTGATAAAGCACATGCAATTGGCAATGCTTCTCTTTGTGCTATTATGCATTTTCTTTCATCTAATGGATATTTTTAATCTAGAATAATTGAAGAATAAAGTCTCATTCATTATTCTTGATATATGAACGAAAACATCTTTAAAAGTGTAAAAGAAGCATCTCTTGTACTCGCTAAATCAACATATACAGAAAGACAGAAGGCATTAGAAAATATTGCCTTGCTTTTAGATGAATATCGTGAAGAGATAAAGAAAGAAAATGAGAAGGATATTCTTAGCTCTAAAGAAAAAGGAGAGAAAAGTTCTCTTTTAGATAGATTACACTATACAGATGAAAAGATAGATCAATCGATTCTTTCTTTAAAAAATGTAAAGATGCTTCCGGACCCAATTGGTAGAGTTAGAGAAAAGAGGGAGTTAGATACCTCCTTTGTGCTCTCTAAGATTACAGTCCCCCTTGGAGTAATTGGTTTTGTTTTTGAGGCTCGTCCTGATGCTCTATTACAGATTGCATCACTGGCTTTAATGAGTGGCAATGGAATCATTCTAAAGGGTGGAAGTGAAGCAAATAACACAAATAGGATACTGACTAAAATAATTAAAGAAGCAACAAAGGAGAGCTCTTTCTCGTCTTTATGGATTGAGCTATTAGAAACAAGAGATGAGGTTAAAGAGCTCTTAACAATGGACAAGTATGTTGATCTAATTATTCCTCGTGGCTCTAATAGCTTTGTTCGCTACGTAATGGACAATACCCATATTCCTGTTTTAGGTCATGCTAATGGCCTGTGCATTACATATGTTGAAGAGTCTGCAAACTTTAGTGAAGCTATCAAGATACTTATTGATGCTAAGACTCAATATCCAAGTGCATGTAATGCCACTGAGACTATTCTCATCGATAAAAAGATTATTCCGTCATTTATTCCTCTATTGGATAAAGCCTTCAAGGAGCATGGCGTAATAGTCCATGCTGATGATGTAACATTTCCATTCTTTTCATCAGCAGTAAAAGCCACAAAAGAAGATTGGGATACCGAGTATCTAGCAAAGGAATGTGCGGTTAAGAGCGTAGAAAACATTTCTCAAGCGATAGAGCATATTCAAAAACATTCATCCCATCATACTGATTGTATTATTACGTCGAGCGATGAAAAAGCTAAACTTTTTGTTCGCTCTGTTGATTCTGCAGATGTTTTCGTCAACTGTTCAACTCGTTTTGCTGATGGCTACCGCTTTGGTCTTGGTGCTGAAGTTGGTATTTCAACATCTCGTCTTCACGCGCGAGGTCCTGTTGGACTAGATGGCTTGATGACGACTAAGTGGGTTCTTACAGGGCACGGTGAATGTGTTAGTGATTACTCCTCAGGTGGAACCAAAACTTTCCACTTTAAGGAGGAAAAAGTATGAGAGATTTTTCTTCCGTTAAGAGAATTGTCATAAAGATAGGTACTAACCTTATTAGTACAAAAAGCGGTGTAAATAAGGAAAGAATAAAGGAGATAGTTGAGCAAGTAGCAAAACTAAAAGAAGAGGGCTTACAGATTTTAATAGTATCTTCAGGTGCTGTTGGTCTTGGTGCAAAAGCTTTAAATCATAAAAATGAGGTTAAATATATTGCTCTTAAGCAAGCATGTGCTTCGATTGGGCAACCTGAGCTTATGGCTGCATGGGCAAAAGAATTTAAAAAATACAACCTCCTTTGTTCTCAAATTCTTATTACTCGTTCTGTTCTTAATAATCGAAAGAGTTACAATAATCTTCGTACAACAGTGATGACACTTTTGGAGTTGGGAGTAATTCCCATCTTCAATGAAAATGATGTAATTTCTACCTCTGAAATTAATAATGTCTTTGGTGATAACGATAGAATGAGTGCCTATGTTGCTAGTAAGATAGATGCTTCTCTCCTTCTCTTACTAACAGATATAGATGGACTCTATACAGATAATCCAAAAACAAATAAAGAAGCAAAGCTTATTACAGAGCTTGATGAAGTTGATTCTACTGTCCTTTCCTGGGCAAGAGGTAAGGGCTCAACATTCTCTACTGGAGGAATGAAGACAAAGCTTCTTGCCTCCCAAATTGCTCAAAAGGGTGGTTGTGGCACTATTATAGCTTCAGGCGAAGAAGAGAATGTAATTCTAAAAATAATGAGAGGAGAAGAAAGAGGAACTTATATAAGACCACTCTCGCGCATATCACAAAGAGAGAGATGGATTATAAACACTCCCTCTAGTGGCTCTATTACAGTAGATAGCGGGGCAGAAAAAGCACTTATTATTGGGCACAAATCTCTCCTACCTTCTGGAATAGTAAAAATTGATGGAGTTTTCAAAGAAGGAGATGTCGTCTCGATTCTCTCTCCTAACGGGGAAGTTATAATGAAGGCCATTTCTTCCTTTAATTCTTCCGAGCTTCTTTTAATAAAAGGTCACTCTTCTAGTGAAATAAATGCTATGATAGGAGAGAAGCACAAGGTTGTTTTTCGCCCGGAGGATGCAGCAATAAATGAGTAGCTATCGAATGGTCTTTAGAAAACAGGATTTAGGTTTTCGAATTTCATCGCTATATAAGCAAAAGCAATTTGCTGTTGGTATATTAGATTTTGGTACAAAAGAAGAATTAGAGAGAACCATTGAGTGGTACTTAACTAATATGAATCTCTCTCTCCATGTTCTTACTACAGAGTTTAAATTAGAAGAATATGGAATACATGCTAAGTACCCAGAAGTAACATTTATTGCTTTTGCTAATGACACAACTACAGGTGAATATATCGACGCAATGGCCAATGAATGCTACACAGATTATTTTTTAATTGTTCGTAGTGACATGGAATTAATTGCTTTTGATGGCTCAGCAATTCTCTCTTTAATGACAGGAAAAGATCATCCAATAGTTGTTTGTCCAATTCTCTTAAGCTCGGAAGCTGAAGTTCTCCCTACAATTAGGTCACCATACATAAGAGGAAAAGAAGTTGATCCTCAATCTTTCCAACCTGATTTAGATACTACTGACGATGAAAGAACACTATATCCTGTCCTTGCAATTGGTCTTTATGATAGAGCACTTTTTCAGCGTCTTAGAGGATATGACACAGAGATACTCAGTGAATACTACCAAACTCTTGATTTGGGAACACGTTCTTGGCTTTTTGGCTACAGCATTAAGCTTACAAGATACCTTGCTTTTCGCTTTCCAAAGCGAGTATCTGTTATTGAGGATAGGTCTGATTGCATAGGAATGAACAGATTTTATACTAAAGCACTCTCTATTAAGAGAATTGCAGGAAAGAATCTAGTAACAAAGTGGAAACCGTATGTTGATAAAGAAGCCCTCGCAGATGAAGTAAAGAAGAAGCAGATTAATCTTCAGAAAATAGATTTCTTTACTTTGTGTGAAAAATGGGATGACCCAGAGCTATAAACGTATCATAGAATTTTGTCGCAAAAGTACCTTAAATAATTAAGAAAAATGTCGCAAATAATGTCTTGAAATTCAAGACTTTTGTTACATTGAGGGGTATAGCTTTGATAAAAAACAAGGAGTATGTATGCTGTATCGAAAGGACTACGACAAATTGAAGGATTGGAAACAACAAAAAAATAGAACCGCACTTTGTATTCAGGGAGCACGCCAAATAGGGAAGACAACACTAGTGCGTGAGTTTGGAAAAAATGAGTACAAATGCTTTATTGAATTCAACTTCGTCTCCGATACGGATGCAAGAAGTGTGTTTGATGGAAATCTCGATGCGAATACCATTATTGAAGGATTGTCAGCACTGGCGCGGAAACCATTAATCCCTGGTAATACTTTGATTTTATTTGATGAGATTCAGGAATGTCCCAATGCCAGAACTGCAATCAAATTTTTGATTGAGGATGGACGATTTGACTACATTGAGACTGGTTCACTTTTGGATGTGAAGAATAAAGTTGTTCGTTCATTGCCTGTTGGATTTGAAGAGTTATATACAATGTATCCCATGGATTTTGAAGAGTTCATTATTGCCAATGGCGTTCAGAAGACAACAATTGATACATTAAGAGAAGCATACAATGCTAGAGTGCCTGTTTCTGATGTTATCCATACAACAATAAGTAAACTATTCTTTTCTTACATTATTGTTGGTGGTATGCCAAAGATTGTTCAAGCATATGTTCAATCACATGACATTGCTCGTGTGATTAAAGAGCAAAATGAAATTCTTGATTTATACAGACAAGATATCTCCAAATATGCAGTTGGTAGCAAACGCCCTAAAATTAGAGCTATTTTTGATTCGATTGGATCTCAGTTAAATGAAAAAAATCGTCGTTTTACCGTGAATAGTTTAAAATCTAGTGCGCGTCTTGAACGATATGAAGACAGCTTTAATTGGCTAATTGATGCAGGTGTTGCCAATCCTTGTTACAATATAGAAGAGCCAAAGGTTCCTTTAATTTTAAATGAAAAACGCAGTTTTTTTAAGCTCTATATGGGAGATACTGGGCTACTTTGTGCTCTTTCTATGGACAATATACAATTTAATATTTTGCAAGGTGATTTAAGTGTAAATATGGGAAGCATTCTAGAGAATGTGATGTCTCAGATATTTGTATCAAATGGCTTTTCTTTACATTACTTTGACAAGAAAAAATACGGTGAGTTAGATTTTGTAATCCAGAATGGATCCACTATCGATTTAATAGAAATAAAGTCTGGCAATGATTATAAAAAACATGCTGCTTTAAATCGAGTTTTGGATGTAGCAGAATGGAAAACAAAAAATGCACTTGTTTTCTGCAAAGACAATGTCTTTCAAGAAGGGGGTATTCTTTACCTTCCCTGGTATATGGCAATGTTTTTTAGGCGAGAACAACTTCCTGAAGGTTTGACATTTAAAGTAGATTTGAGTGGACTCTAGTTTTTACAAAAAAGCCGGGATTTTAGCCCCGACTCTTCTTAACTTTCTTCGCTCATTTTTGCTTCCAAAACGAGTTCTTTTTTCAAATCTTTTAGCTTTGTTGTAAGAGAAACCTTATAGATATGAGGGTTAATCTGTCGCTTGTAGCTCTTATCAAAATGAGAAAGATTTTCTTTGACTCTGTTTTGTAATTCTAAGAGAGGAATACTTTCTTTCAGTCTCTTTCCACCTTCCATTTGTTTAGATAGTAGTGGCTTTATAGCTACATAGCTATTCTTTTTCATTACAAACATATCGCCAGAAGAGAACGGATGGAAGAAGAGATGGTTTTCTCCACATTCAATCTTTTCATCACTAAGTGCAATTAAATCAGCTAGTGCTTGGTTATTCTTGTCATAGAATCTGTAAACTTGCTTTATTCCAGGGTTGGTTGTTTTCTCAAAAGAAGATGAAATCTTAAGAGTAGGGACAAAGATGCCATTTTCTTCCTTTGCCGCAAGCTTATAGACTCCACCAAGGGCAGCTTGTGTTCCTCCTGTTACAAGATGTGTACCAATTCCCCAACTATCGATTGGAGCACCATCATTAACGAGGTTTAGGATAATCTCTTCTGTAACATCGTTAGAGATGCAGATTGTTGCATCCTCAAGTCCTGCTTCATCAAGCTTAGTTCTTACAGCTTTAGTAAGATAAGAGAGGTCGCCACTGTCGATTCTTACACCGATCTTTTTTCCTATTTTCTTTTGTTCAAGACCAACTTTTATAGCAGCATTTATGCCAGAATTAAGAGTATCATATGTGTCGATAAGAAGAATGCAGTTGTCTGGATAGATATCTGCAAAACGTCTAAATGCCTCGTACTCATTATCGAAAAGCATAATCCAAGAGTGTGCCATAGTGCCTGCAACAGGGATATTGTATTCTTTACCAGCATATGTATTACTTGTTACGTCTGCACCGCCAATAAAACAAGCTCTTGTTGCAGATAGTGCTCCATTTTCGCCCTGCGCTCGACGTAATCCAAACTCCATAATAGAGCCATGGCCTTGGGTTGCTAATTTCATTCTGGCACTTTTAGTGGCAATAAGAGTTTGGAAGTTAATTGTATTAAGAATAATTGCTTCAACAATTATGGCATCCATCATTGTTGTCTCTACTCTAATTAGAGGTTCTCCAGGAAAAGCTGGTGTTCCTTCATCAAAAGAGTAGAGATCACCTGTAAAATGATAGCCACGGAGAAATTCGATAAAGGCAGGATCAAATTTCTTAAGTGAACTTAAGTAATTGATGTCATCTTCCGAAAATCTGAAATCTTCAAGAATAGAGAGAAGAGGATCAAGACCTGTGAAGATGGTGTATCCACCTTTGTATGGGTTGTTCCTGTAGAACATATCGAAGACAACTCGAGGATTCTTCTTTTCGAGGAAGAATCCTTGCATCATCGTAAGCTCATAGAAATCTGTGAGTAGGGCACTTGTCATAAAATATTTAGGAAGTGGAAACCCTGTTGCTTGCAACGGGGAGGAATCTTCCTGTTCTCCTTTCTGTTAAGATATGTTTGCTATTTTCAAGCAATTTTAAATTTTTATAATTAGCGGATGCATTTATATGAGTGCCATCCAGTTTACGAAGATCCATTCGACCAGTAGATCGTCTTCCAAAGATAAAACATTCAATATTTTGGAATAATACTTTATCGAACAGCTTAAAGCCCAGAATCTCATAATCAGCTTTGTTTCGTTTACGATAATGCCCTTTCATAAACTTTAATTTATGAATTTGACGATTATGGCAACGAACTTTTTTCTGTAAGAAATAATAACCTAAAGGCTCCACATTAGAGTGCCCACTAATACAACGAGCATCTACATAATGTGTTTTAGGTAAGTTATTTTTGATCCTCAGATTTTTTGTAATATATCCATAAGTTAAAGAGACTGGAATTCCTTTTGCCTCATAGATCTCTTTAACTTTATTGTAGAAGGCCCATCGCATAACACCCATAAAAGTTGCATCTCTAAATGACATTCCACGTTTAATAGTTTTAGGTAATTGAATAGTTCCATTGTGGTAATCGTTATGGCAAGTCTCGCACAAAGTGATCAAATTGTTAGGTGCATCACCACCAGTTTTACGACTTTCAATATGATGAACATTTAGGATCTTATCTTTTGATCTTCCTTTACAACACATGCAAGTATATTGGTCTCTGAATAAAACATATTCTCTAACATTCCAAAAATCTAATTGTTCACCTTGTTGATATTCAATACCAGTAATATCAGGGTTTTTAATTTTCTGAATATCAAAAGAAGCAACTTCTACATGAATCTCAGAAACAGGCAAGATCTTTGTGATTTTATCAACTGTGGTTAAATGAGTAACAATTTTATTACAAATAGAAGGTGCAATCCATCCGTTTTGCTTGTTTACCTTTCGATTATCAAACCGTTTTTGTCGATAGCGAGTTTTCCGATTACGGCGGCTTCTGCGACATTCATGCCGTGAAGATAAATTAGTTACAACATCAGTTCTTAATTTAACTTCAGCTGCATAAAGTTCGCTTGTTGGAGTTGTTGCAGAAATGCCAATAGTCTTAGAACCAGCATCAACACCTAAACTAACCTCCTGTACAAAATTTGGGTTCTCATATAACAGTTGAATAGTAAATGGACATCGCTTAATAACTTTTGCTTGTTTTTCTTTTAACATTCTGCGAACCTTACCATATCTGGTAGTAGGCATAAGCGGTTGTCCATGAATATTTAATACATATACCATGATATGGCTCCTTTCATAAAATGTAGTATGTTTTATGCTGTAAGCCAGTACATACAAACTGTCGAATACCTTCGCCAAGGTTAATGAGAGGTTTTAAAGGTGCTCACTGTTCCGCTCCCTCAGAACTGTTTAAAACACCGCTTAGAGCAGCAGACTAGGTATAACATCCACCTGGTAACTATATATTCTCTCTTAACGTAGTTCCTATTATGCAGTATCCATAGACTTACATAATATCACTTAGGCTACTCACCAAGGGTTTTAGTAACCCCACGGGCTTGCCCGAGGGTATTAGTGAGAATTATCTCTTTGTAATCTTATCAAAATTTGTATATGGTCTTAACTTCTCTGGAATTGTAATAGAACCATCTTCATTCTGGTAGTTCTCGATTAGAGCGACCATTGTTCTAGAAAGAGCAACTGCTGTTCCATTAAGCATATGTACAAACTTAATCTTTCCGTCATCATCACGATAACGAATGTTGAGGTTTCTTGCCTGGTAATCTGTACAGTTACTTGTGCTTGTAACCTCACCATACTCACCATTATCGCCTCTGCCTGGCATCCATGCTTCGATGTCGAATTTACGATAAGCAGGAGCACCAAGGTCGCCTGTTGCTGTATCTACAATTCTATATGGGAGTCCAAGACCTGTGAAGATTTCTTCTTCGATAGAGAGTATCTCTTGGTGGAAACGTTCAGAATCTTCTGGTAGGCAGTAGATGAACATCTCAAGTTTAGAGAACTGATGAACTCTATATAGTCCCTTAGAATACTGTCCAGCACCACCAGCTTCACGACGGAAGCAGTGAGAGAGGCCTGTCATTCTGATAGGAAGATCGCTTTTGTTGAAGATTGTATCTTTGTAGTATCCTCCTAAGGTAATTTCTGCTGTTCCTACAAGACAAGTATCTGTTCCTTCAACTGTGTAAATATTAGATTCAGCTCCACGTGGATTGAAACCAATTCCATTTAAGATTTCTTCTTTAGCAACATCTGGTGTAATGAAAGGAGTAAAGCCATGCTTAAGTACAATGTCCATTGCATAGCGCTCAAGAGCCATCTGTACGATTACTGCCTGATTCTTAATATAGTAGAACTTCTGTCCAGAGACCTTAGCGCCCTTATCAAAATCGAGAATATCTAATTCTTCACCAAGCTGTACGTGGTCTTTTGCTTTGAAAGAAAACTTAGTAGGTTCACCAACAAACTTAATAGCAAGGCTATCCTTGTCTTCTTTACCAATAGGAGCAAGAGGAGAAGCATAGTTAGGAATTGTTCTAATTTCATCTTGGAACTTTGTCTCTAATTCAGAGAGTTCAGCTTCCTTAACCATAAGCTCTTCTTTGATGGCTTTACCTTCGCTGATTAGCTTACTTCTTGTCTCGTTGTCGAGCTTTTGTTTCATTTTCTGAGCTGTTTCATTTCTTTTGCTTCTTAGGTTTTCTACCTCCAATAAAAGCTCAAGCCTTTCATCTTGGTCCTTAATGATAGCATCAAGGTCTACATTCATGTATCTGTCCTTGATGTTCTTGGCAATTTCATCATGTCTTGTTTTTAGTTCTTTAATATCTATCATCTTTTTCCTCCGATTAAGAGTTGGCTTCTAGCTCTCTAGATTTATTACTTGCAGCACTTACTGCTTCAATAACTGCTCTTTCAAATCCAAAGTCTTTGAGACACTTAACTCCTTCAATTGTTGTACCTCTAGCAGAGCATACCATAGTTTCTAAGTCTATGGCACTTCTTCTAGTTGCTTTTTCTAACTCAATTGCACTCTTTAATGTATCAAGTACAATTTCTTCGGCTTTATTATAGTTTATTCCCTCTCTTATTCCACCTAAAATCAAAGCATGAATAAATTCATACACATATGCGATGGCAGAACCAGAAATACCAATAAATGCACTAAAGAGGTTCTCCTCTAAGTAAAAAGCTGAACCAAATAAAGAGGCTATAGAGAGTGCTGTCTTCTTTTTTTCTTCAGCTAGAGAATCATTGTATGTAACTGCAGTAACAGAGCTTTTTACAGAGCTAGCTATGTTTGGCATATATCTAACACAATTTTTGCTTTTTAAGTTTTCTTCTAGAGTTGAAAGCTTAACTCCTGCTGCTATTGAAATAAACAATCCCGCATTAAGAGACGAGAGAGAAGGGTAGATAGCCTTTAGTGTCTGAGGCTTTGTCGCAATTATGACTATATCGCTATTTTTTGCATCTTCCATGTTGTCTAATACTTGAACATTTAAGCCAGATGCAGCCTTGATAGCCTTCTCTTTTGTCCTATTGTAAACAGATACAGAGTAGAGTGGAGAAGACGCTATAGCCCTCAGTATAGCTGATCCCATATTGCCACATCCAATTATAGCTACGCTTTTTTTTTCTTTATTCATTAATCCAAATCCTTATAACCAAATGATGATAGAGCATCATAGACAACAACAGCAACGCTGTTAGATAGATTTAAGCATCTTACGCCTTTTATCATAGGGATACGAAAGCACCTATTAGAAAAGCTATCGATAATGCTTTTATCTAAACCAACAGATTCTTTACCAAATATAAAGTATAAATCTTTATTCTCTGGATACTTAATATCTTTGAGTGATTTTTTTCCGTGAGAAGAGAAGAAAAATAGTTCCTTATCCTTTACATCATCTATGAATGAACTAAATGACGGATATTCAATTTTTTTTACATCTTGCCAATAATCTAATCCACTACGTCTACAGTATTTCTCATCTAGAGAAAAACCAAGCGGATGAACGAGTATAAGTGTTGAACCTGTTGCAACGGCTGTACGAGCGATATTGCCTGTATTTTGTGGTATTTCAGGTTCAATTAGCGCAATATAAATCATGAGAAGAATAATAGCAAAACTAGATTATTAAGACAATTCTTTGCTTTTTATCGTTCTTGCTTTTGTTACTATATTTCCTTTTTTACTAAGCTCTAAAACAGTACGTTCTAAAACTCTTAGCTTTTCTTCTTTTTCTTTAAAAAATTCCTTTTGCTCAGGGTTATCTGCTTTATAAAGATTACCCAGCGTAACACCCAAAAGTCTTACACCAGAATTGTTGTATTTTGAGAAGAGTAGTCGTTTAGAAATGCTGTAAACATCATCTGAAGAATAGATCCCACTTTGTGGCGTTTCGCTTATTGAGTATGTAGAAAAATCGCCATAACGAAGCTTAACAGTAACTGTGCGTGCAATAAAGCCCTCGTCTAATGCTCTGAAAGTTACAGATGTTGAAAGTTCTAAGAGCTTTTCTGAGAGTGCATCTTCTCCATAGACATCTGGATAGAAGGTCCTTTCTTCTCCAATAGAGTGACTTTTTGCCTCTCCTGTATAAATTCCTGGATCAATTCCTCGTGAAACTGAATATAAGAAATTCCCACTAGATTCTCCAAAGAGATTTATTAGCTCATCTTTCGTGTAATAGCGTAGTGCACTAGTAGAGTAGATTCCCTTTCTGTTTAAGTTTTCGAGCATGCTTTTTCCCACACCCCAAAGCTTTTTTAGTCCAACTTTGTCAATAAACTCAATTGTTCTATCTTTAGGTACAATTGTAAGGCCATCGGGCTTATGGTAGTCAGACGCAAGCTTACTTACAAAACGTGATTCTGCTACTCCGATTGAGACAGTTAGGCCTGTCTCCTTTAAAATCTTTTCTTTCAGCAATCTTGCAGCTTTTCCTGGGTATGGATAGATATTCTCAGTCCCTGTTAAATCTAAAAAAGCTTCATCGATGGAGACTTGAAGAAAGCCTGGGGCAAAACTTTTTATGATAGCCATAACCTCTTTGCTTTTTTCACTGTAGCGAGTATATGAACCGGAAATGACTGTTGCCTCAGGACATAAGCGTAGTGCAGTAGTCATAGGCATAGCCGAATGGACGCCAAATTTTCTTGCTTCATAAGAACATGTTGAGACGACACTCCTTGGGCCAAGTCCTCCTATTATAAGAGGTTTACCCTTTAAAGAGGGATTATCTAGAATCTCAACAGAGGCAAAGAATGCATCGAGGTCTATATGGAAAAACACACTACCCATGCATCTATTATAAGAAAGGATGAAAAGAGAGACAATTGTAGAGATTTGTTCTATACTCATAGTGTGAAACGAATAGTACTTGCTTTAATTTTTCTAATGGTAATGTCGTCTCTTCTTTTTGCTTTGCCACCTAGTGGAGACACAAGCTTAACTTCTCTTCGCTTTAATGCCCTCAGTAGTATTTCATACTATGGTTCTTTTTCTGACATATTCGTTAACCCCGCATCATTACCACTCTTAAGTAAAAATAATTATTATCAAGTATCACTCTCACCTAGCGAGAGTTATAACACATCTCTTTGGGGAGTTGAGCCACAGTTCTTTATGCAAAATACTACTAATGAACTACAAGGAACTGTTGTTAGTGGTCCTGTTTCACTATCTGCAAAGATTTCTAATAGTTTAAATAATAGAGTAGTTAGAGATGATAACTCTGTTTATTACGACAACTATTCAGGCTTTGATGTAGAACTTGGTTTTGGTTATTCATTCATCAATCATATTGCCATAGGAGCTAGACTTGGCGGTGGTAACTCTGTTGCTAGACTCTCCAAAAAGATTGACAATATCTTCACCTTTATAGGAGATAGTTATTTCAGTCCATATGAAAAGCTATCTGGAACGGAGCGTTTCAATGTTAATGTTGGTGCGCTTCTGTACAATAATAATCTTTCTCTTGGTCTTGTTTTCGGTGATTTGTTGGGACAAGAGAGTGATGAGACGTTTTTAGAGCATTTTATCTCAAATACAACAATAGGCTTATCTTATAAGGGAGATGAGTATACTCTTGACGGAGACTTAGTTCTTTTAGTTCCTCGTTTGGGTCTAGACTTTAAAGGTATTGGTTTTAAAGCAGATAGATCTATCTCTATTTCTGGCGATATTACTCTCCAATTTTTAAAGGACATTCTTTTAGATTGGGGAATAAAGTATTCGTATCAAGTAAGCAAAGATGATGTAAGAACATCTGTTTTCTCAACATCGCTCTATGGTGTATATGAAGACTTTTCAATAAGTTTAAATCTAGCATTTTTAGATAACGTAAGCGAAAACTTTAGGCCTAGCATTGTATTTACGTATTCAAAATAATCTTTGCTAGCTAATCAAAGCAGTAGAAAAGACAAAGAATTTGAATTAGACAAAAAAAACAAGAATAGACAAAATAAACAAGAATAGACAAAATAAACAAAGAAAGAGGTGCTTATGGTTGATCTTATTTTTTCACCTTCATTTGGTAATAAACCTAGTTCGTTAGTTGGAAGAAATTCTATCATGAAAGAGCTATGTGATTCTCTTAATTCTCTTCCTGGAAGTAGAGAACGAGTTAGGTTAATTATTGGACAAAGAGGCATGGGAAAGACTGTATTGCTTCTTGAATTAGCTGACTATGCTAGAAATAATGGCTATATTGTTGCGTCTCCAACTGTTGTTTCATCAGATATGCTCGAAAGAATAATAGAAAAACTAGAAAGGGAATGTAGCAAGTATCTTCCAAAAGAGAAAGCAAAAATAACAGGTGGCTCAGTTGGCTTTCTAGGCTTTAGTGCAGGTATTCAAACAGAATACAAAGAGCAAGCTAAAAGAAGCTTTGCAGACAGACTTCAAACAATTTGCGAAAAAATAGGTGAAGAAAAAAAAGGCGTATTGATTTTAGTTGATGAGGCTCAATCTAGTAACGAAGAATTAAAAAAGCTTATAATTGCATACCAGGAAATGGTTGGAATGAAACTAAATATTGCACTTGTCCTTGCCGGTCTTCCTTCTTCTATTTCTCAGACATTAAATCAACATGTTTTAACATTTTTAAATAGGGCTTCAAAATTGACACTTGAACCAATCGCAATTGGTGAGATTGAATTGTACTATCAAAAATGTTTTAAGAAGCTTGGAATAATGCTAACTGACGAAATGGTTGTAAGTGCTGCAAAATTTACAGAAGGTTCTCCATATTTAATGCAACTAGTTGGACATTATTTAACTGTTTCATCTTCTTCTGATAAAGCTCTTTCAGAAAAAGAGTTTAATAAGGCTATGGATATAGCCAAAAAAGAGTTTGTTAGAGATATATGCGAAACTACTATTGCTCCATTATCTGAAAAGGATGTTGAGTTCATTAAAGCCATGGCTCAAGACAAAGATGGTAGCTCTATGAAAGATATTTCTACTCGGCTTGGTGTTGATTCTTCTTATGCAAATAGGTATAGAACAAGACTAATACAAGCAGATATTATTAGGCAAAAAAGAAGAGGTTTTGTTGAGTTTGCTGTACCTTATTTAAGAGATTATCTATATGAAAACAAAGTAGATTAATCTAGTTAAAGAATAATAAGAACAAAAAAATCGGAACCTGAAGTAGATTCCGATTTTCTTTTACGGCCAGTTAGACTCGAACTAACTACCTAGTGCTTAGAAGGCACTTGCTCTATCCAGGTGAGCTATGGCCGCATTAACTTTGCGTTACTTGACAAACATAGCGTGAAAAGAAGACAAATTCAAGTAGGTAACCTGTTTTTTTCTTAAAAAGAGCTATAA
>ERZ808245.225-NODE-225-length-32052-cov-4.980186_pt1 | contig 32052 bp, 38 predicted proteins | sample MGYA00521243_ERZ808245 | MGnify/ENA primary metagenome ERZ808245 (study PRJEB31516, sample SAMN03275576) | gut metagenome | biome: mammalia-associated habitat; material: feces | host: Papio cynocephalus | place: Kenya | collected 2012-07-07 ... | reverse complement strand
GGGGGGGGGGTAAAACCATTCCGTCAAGAGAAGCCAGCCAGCGGGCTGTAAAAGCGTCCTGAGGGCTATCTAAAATTATCGGAGAAACATAGATTTTCATGGAAGGAGTGATAGTTATAAGGCCTCGGTCGAAGGCTTTATCATAAAAAGTATTGAGGCAAATCCCGTTGTCGGGGCTGACTCGGTCCGTCTCGCTTCGGCATTGCGAGTACGGTTTTATATGACTTGCAACGAGCATTTGCGGCAGCGCGCAGCCGGATATAAAGCACCGGTCGTCGTAAGCCGCGAGCACCGCCTGCTTGAAGAAGTGTCGTTCCCGCGATACTTTTCCGTGATTCGTCAGAGACGAGAGCGGCTTTGCTCCTTGCAAAGGTGAAGAGTCAAAGATAGCGAGACCCGTCAAGGTCTCCGCCTCAAGACTCAGAGAGCCCCAGTCGTGTTTGAACTCCTCGTAAATCATTCGGTCCGCCTTCGCTACGTTCTTAAGCCCAGAGGAAACCTTCGGGTCTATGTACCGGAAGTTCCGCATGCGCATTACGATAGAAGCGACCGAGTGAGGAATAATCTCGGCGACCTGCTGAATGACTTTGTTGCTGGGATTGATTTTTCCGAGAGGAGTAACGCAGTAAAGGGCATAGGCGATAATTATGTCCTCTCTGCTCCACGCGTTCATTGATTCTGCTCCTCGTCTAAGCGGATGGCTGTCATAAGCAGCTCCATACGCCGCTTGACATCGAGTCCGGAGAAAATACGCAGAAGCTCCGCTTCCTCTTTGGAGCGCTGCTGCTCTAAGTGAATCTCACCGGAGTTCTGGCCTATAACGCCGTTATTGGTCCCCACCGTTCCGACGTTTACGCTGTTATCGGTCCACCCCATCAAGTAGTCGACTGACGTTCCGAGAGCGTTCGAGAGCTTCTGCATTTTATCGGTACGAAGTGTTTTGATGTAGCCCGTTTCCCATTTGCGGACCGTGCTCGCACCGACGCCGACCATATCGCCGAGCTCCTGCAGAGTGTACCCTTTCTCTGTTCTGAGATAATGTATTCTATCGCCTAAAGTCATTAAGACCGCCTCCCTTGAAAAAGTTTACTCTTATTATAACACGCATTTGTCTTAAAGTGAATGCTTTTGCTTAAAATTCACAAAAATTTTCCAAAAGGCTATTTACAAATCCAAAAGGACACGGTATAATAAATTTGTCCTTTGGGACAACCGGTAGTGCCTACGAGGAAAAATCTCAAGGAAAGGAGACAGTATATCGTATGGTTGAAACTCGAATGTTGAGGGCCCACATGACCCTGAAAGGCGTTACTACGAAGGACCTTGCGGACGCGCAGGGCTGGAGTATGAGCACAGCCTACCGTAAGATTACGGGCAAAGTTGCCTTCACGGTACCTGAAGTGCAGCTCTGTAAGGAGCTCCTTGATTTGGACGCTCCTACGACGAACGCAATTTTTTTTGCGGCTGATTTGTCCTAAAAGACAAAATGCGGTCAACGCTCGCCGAAACCGCTCTTGCAAGAGAGAATCTTATGCTTGACCGACTAAGCGCTGCGGTCAATGCGTTTTACGAAAATCCACAAAATATGCAAGCCTATTTGGCTTGGAAGAAAAACAAGGAGGCAAAACAAAATGAAAATCACCGTAACAATGGAACTGACTCAGGAAAACCTGAGCAAGCTGAGAGCCCTGCTCCCTGATACCGAGATTCCCGGTCAGGTAAGTATGTTCGACTCCCCTTCGGAAAAGCCCGTCGAGGCCCCTAAGACTGAGACACCCGCTCCTAAAGCTGAGACTCCGAAAACTGAGACTCCGAAAACTGAGGACAAGCCTATCACGAAGACCGACATCCGCGCCGTCGCCCTGAAGCTCTCCAAAGCCGGCAAGCAGAAAGAGCTCGCCGACATCTTTGCGAAGTTCGGTTGCAAGAAGCTCTCCGACTTCGACAGCCGCACGGAAGACTATCCGGCGCTTATGAAAGAGCTGGTGAGTGTCAATGGCTAAGCACGCACTACTTTCCGCAAGCGGTGCTCACCGCTGGCTCGAGTGCACGCCGAGCGCGCTGCTTGAGCTTCAATTTCCTCAGACTACGAGCGAGTACGCCGAAGAGGGTACCGCCGCGCATGAGCTCTGTGAGCTGACTGCCCGCTACTTCCTCGGCGAGGTCTCCGAGATGGACTTCGAGAATCGCCGTGATGAATTGGCAAAAGGTCCTTACTACAATGCTGAAATGCAGGAATGCGCAAATGACTACGCAAGATTTGTCGCTGAAAAGACCAAAGCTGCGCAAGAGTCCTGCGAGGACGCGTTTACCGAGCTTGAGGTAAGAGTCGACTTCTCGAAGTATGTCAAGGACGGCTTCGGCACCGGCGACTGTATTATCGTCGCTGACAAGATCCTCGAAATCGTGGACTTTAAGTACGGTAAGGGCGTTCGTGTCGAGGTGACCGGTAACCCGCAGATGAGACTTTATGCTCTCGGCGCCCTTCTCAAGTACAACACGCTTTTCGACATCGACTCCGTTCGCATGACGATTTTCCAGCCTCGTCTCTCCGGTGTTCAGAGTTCCGACGAAATCACTGTCAAGGAGCTGCTCGAGTGGGCTGAGAAGTATGTCAAGCCTCGCGCTAAGCTGGCCTATAAGGGCGAAGGCGAGTTCGCGCCGTCCGAAGAGACCTGCAAGTTCTGCCGAGCGAAGGCTCAGTGCAAAGCGAGAGCCGACAAGAATCTTAAGCTCTTTGACGAGGCTCCGGACGCTATGCTCCTGACTCCTGAAGAGGCGGGCGCGATTCTCGAAAAGGCTTCGGACATTCAGGCATGGCTTGCAGACCTTGAGGGCCTTGTGTCCTCTACTCTGCTCAGCGGTCAGCCTGTTACCGGCTGGAAGATGGTCGAGGGTCGCAGCAATCGCAAGTTTGCGGACGAGCTGAAAGTCGTGGAGGCTATGAAGTCCGCAGGCTATGACGAGAGTCTGCTCTACGAGCGCAAGCTGATTACCCTGACGCAGATGGAGAAGGACTTCGGTAAGAAGGCCGTGGCAGAAACGCTCGGCGAGCTTATCGTCAAGCCTCAGGGCAAGCCTACTCTGGCTCCTGCGAAGGACAAGCGTCCTGAGTTCAAGCCTGAGGAACAGCTTCTCGCTGAGTTCGATAAGTAAGGAGGTCTCGTTATGACGGAAGCGGCAAGACGCAGAACGCGGGCGAGAATCCGCCTTATCAAAATCCAGTGGCTCCTCATTCTGGCGCTCATTGTCGCCTTGATTATCTCGTTCGTTACGAGACCGAGCGCTTCCGTTCCTGATGAGCCTGAGACTTTACCCATCCGGGTAGAGGCTCCCGAGCCGATTACCGAGACCGCCGCGCCGGAGCCTGAGCTTATTGAGCTCGGCGAGTTCAAGACTACCGCCTATTGCACTTGCGTTAAGTGCTGCGGTATCTGGAGCGCGGAACACCCCTCTCGGGTCGGTACCGATTACGTGCAGCGAACAAAGAGCGGCACGATTCCGACCGCAGACCGCACGGTCTCGGTTGACCCTGATGTGATACCTCTCGGAACGGTCCTCATTATCGACGGCCACGAGTACATAGCCGAAGATACGGGAAGCGCCGTTAAGGGAAATGTTATCGACATCTATTTTGACTCACATGAGCTCGCCGTCGAGTACGGCGTTCAGATGAAAACTATTTATATTAAAGGAGATTGATACTATGTCTACTCAAATCACTACTGGTAAGGTCCGTTTTTCCTACTGCAACCTCTTCACCCCTCGCGCCGTTCAGGAAGGCGCTACGCCGAAGTACAGCGTTACCCTCCTGATTCCGAAGAGCGACAAGGCCACCATGCAGAAAATCAAGGCTGCTATGGAAGAGGCTAAGCAGAAGTTCATGGCAAGCAACAGCGGCAAGAAGCTGCCCGCCAACCTCAAGAGCACGCTGCACGACGGCGACGGCGAGCGCCCGAACGGCGGCGAGTTCGGCGAAGAGTGCAAGGGCTGCTACGTTATCACCGTCAGCTCCAACAACAAGCCCGTTCTCGTTCATGCGGACAAGACTCCGCTGACTGACCCTCAGGAGCTCTACTCCGGCTGCTACGGCCGCGCAATCATCAACTTCTACGTGTATGACACGCAGGGCAACAAGGGTATCTCTGCCGGCCTCAACGGTATCATGAAGCTCTACGACGGCGAGCCTCTGGGCGGCGGCGTTGTTACGGATTCCGATTGGGACGATGGCTGGGAAGACGAGGACGAGAGCGACGACCTCCTCGGTTAAGCGTATGCTCCGGCGCGTTCGTCTCGGATTTGCTGAGGCGAACGCCGTCCGGAGGAAGGAGGCAATATGAGAACATTAGCAATCGATATAGAGACCTACAGCTCGGTCTCTCTGCAAAAGTGCGGCGTCTACGCCTACGCCCAGAGCCCCGATTTTGAGATTCTCCTCTTCGGGTACGCTTGGGACGACGGCCCGGTCGAGGTTATCGACCTTGCCAGAGGCGAGAGCCTGCCTGAGGAGCTCCAGAACGCTCTGTATGACCCCGAAATCCTGAAGACAGCATTCAATGTGTCTTTTGAACGGACTTGTCTGAGCGCGTTTATGGGCCGCGTGACACCGCCCGAGCAATGGAGCTGCACTGCAGTCATGGCCCGAGAGCTGGGCCTGCCCAGTAGCTTGGAAGCTGTCGGCGAGGTTATCGGACTTCCCGAGGACAAGCAGAAGTCTAAGACCGGCCGGGCGCTTATCCGTTACTTCTCGATACCTTGCAAGCCTACGAAGACGAACGGCAACCGGACTCGCAACCTTCCTGAGCACGACCCTGACCGTTGGGCTATCTACGTTGAGTACAACCGTCAGGACGTCGTCTCGGAACGGGCTATCCGGCAGAAGCTCTCTCGCTTCCCGGTGTACGAGAAGGAACAACCTCTCTGGATTCACGACCAGCATATTAACGACCGCGGCGTCGGCGTGGACCTTAACCTCGCGGAGCACGCGGTCGAGATTGACGCCGTTATCAAGGCGAGACTTCTCGAGCAGGCTAAGGAGCTTACGGGCCTTGAAAACCCGAAGAGCACCGCGCAGCTCAAAAGCTGGATTGAGGACACTGCGGGTATTGAGGTCGAGAGCCTCAACAAGAAGAGTATCGCCGGCGTAAGAGCTGACGCCGACTGCGACGCGGTGGACCGTATGCTCGACATCAGAGCGGGTCTTGCAAAGACCTCAACTGAAAAATACAACGCCATGCTCCGCACGGCTTGCCCGGACGGTCGCATTCGAGGTCTGACCCAGTTCTACGGCGCGGCGCGTACCGGTCGATGGGCCGGCCGCCTCGTGCAAATGCAGAACTTGCCGCAGAACAAAATGCCGGACCGCGACCTCGATACCGCAAGACAGCTCGTTGAGGTCGGGGACCTCGAGACCCTTGAAATGCTCTTTGACGACATTTCCGGGACCCTCTCGCAGCTTATCCGCACGGCCTTTATTCCGAGACCCGGCTATCGCTTCATCGTGTCTGACTTCTCCGCTATTGAGGCCCGCGTTATCGCGTGGCTCGCAAGCGAAGAGTGGCGCATGGAGGTTTTCAAGACCCACGGCAAAATCTATGAGGCTTCCGCCGAGCAGATGTTCCACCTTCCGAAGGGCTCCGTCAAGAAGGGCGACCCTATGCGGCAGAAAGGAAAAATCGCTGAGCTTGCGCTCGGCTACGGCGGCAGCGTCGGCGCTCTGAAATCTATGGGCGCTCTCGAGATGGGGCTTGAAGAATCTGAACTGAAACCGCTCGTTAATAGTTGGCGTGCCGCTAATCCTGCCATCACTAAGTTGTGGTGGGACACGGACGCCGCCGCGCGCAGGACCATTCAGACGAAGGCACCTACTAAGCTGCCTTTCGGCATGGGCTTCTACAAGCAAGGACCTCTCCTCAAGCTGAGACTTCCGAACGGCCGTGAGCTGAGCTACGTAAAGCCCAGAATTGACGACGACAGTATCACCTATGAGGGCACAATTCAGTCTTCGGGCGGTTGGGGTCGTATCGAGTCCTACGGTCCGAAACTCGTGGAGAACATTGTTCAGGCTACGGCTCGGGACTGCCTTGCGGTTGCCATTGACCGTTTAGAGCGGGCCGGTTTTCCGGTCGTGTTCCATGTTCACGACGAAGTTATCTGCGAGGTACCTATCGGCGTAAGCTCTGCCGAGGAAATCAGCAAAATCATGTCGGAGCCCATCGAGTGGGCGACCGGCTTACCGCTCAAGGCCGACGCCTATGAGTGTGAATACTATAGAAAGGACTAACCGCTATGAAGATAGACGTATTTAATAAGGTCGTCAAAGAGCAGCTTCTTATCTGCGAGCACCTGCTTACCGGCAAGGGCCATGAGTATGCCCCTGACGCCGTAGACGAGAGCAATATCGACCGCCTTGCGCACTTCAAGAAGGCTGCCGCGATTATCGACGGCACCCCGAAAGAGGCTCTGCTCGGTATGCTGACAAAGCACCTCGTCTCTATCTCGGATATGTGCACCGACGGCCGCAGCTACTCTCTGGACCGCTGGACCGAGAAAATCACGGACAGCATTAACTACCTGCTCCTGCTCAAGGCATTGGTCGAAGAGGAGGCGAACGGCAATGGATAAAATCAAAGTCGCGGTCCTCAATCCGACCGCAATCAGCGAGGCCGAGAAGATGATGGTCTGCGCAGCACGCTTGACGCAGCGCGGGCACACGGTCAAAGACCTCTCCGACTTCCTCGCTCTCTATGATAAAGAGTACACCGAGAAAACGGCTAAGGTTATGACCCAGCTTCCGCACCCTACGATTCAGAAGTTCGCAGTCATCAATGCTGTAATTGTTGGGGCGTCAAGGAGATTCCTCGCCCAGATTACGAGGCACCAGAACGAGGTCAAGTTCATGTCTGCGTCGCTGCAGTACAGCGACTACTCGAACGAGGCCGACTTCGTTGTTCCTTACGAACTGCTTGACAGTCAAATGCGTTTCTCCTACCTCTCCCAGTGTCAGGACGCTATGCGGAAGTACAAGCTCCTCGTCGAGTATGGCGTGGATAATGACTCCGCTGGCTATCTGGCACCGCAAGGCCTGAGAAACGTTCTGATTATCAGCGCGACGCCTTATCAGTGGAAACACATGATAAGTCAGAGAACTTGTCGGCGTAATACCGCCGAGACCCGCTACGTTATGCTCCGCCTTTGGGAAGAGCTCTACGAGCTGGCTCCGGCTCTCTTCTCTCCTGAGACGACCGGCCCTTTCTGCATGAAGGGCAAGTGCCTTGAAGGGAAGATGGCTTGCGGAACCCCGCTGACGTCCGACCTTACGCCGCACGATATTCTCGAGCGGGATTTTCCGCTCTGTATGGAGGTGCGAGATGAAGATTAAGCTGATTGACTTCAACGGCCCTGCTCCTGTACGAGCGCATGATAACGACGCCGGCGCGGATGTGTTCAGCCCCAGAGACCAGACCATTTATCCGGGGCAGGTTTACAAGCTGCCTCTCGGCTTCGGTCTGGAACTGCCTGACGGCTATGTGGGGTACATATTTCCTCGCAGCAGTCTGAGCGCTCGCGGTATCGTGTGCGAGCTTCCACCCATCGACTCCGGGTACCGCGGAGAAGTTCATGCTATCGTCTCGAATGTTGGGGGCGACGGCTATGACATCAAGAAGGGCGACCGTATTGGCCAGCTTGTGATTATGCCGGTCGTTATCCCTGAGTTCACCTATGACGAGGGCGCTGCTCGAGGGTCTGGGGCCTTCGGTAGCAGCGGAAGATAGTCGTGCGGGTAAAAAAGGCGGGCGGTAAAGTTTACGGCGCTGACTTTACCGCCGCCGAGCGCAAGGCTATGAATCTCGAAATCCAGAGACAGCTTGCAGAGTACAGCCGTAAACACGCGAACGAAATCGACGCCATTATACTTTGGCAGTTACACGCGCAGTACGGCTTCGGCGAGAAGCGTCTGAGACGGTTTTACGACCGTTTCAAGGCTGAGTATTTCGACCTTATTAAAAGGTATGAAATGGACGAGGACGACAATATCTGGCTCAATACCTACAAGCTGAAGGAAATCGGCGTCGACATCGAATCTTGGAATCGGGACGGTGAGACTGAATGAGAATAGACAAAGACAACTACTATCTGAATATCGCAAAAGCCGTCGCGGCCCGTTCTACCTGCCTTCGCAGGCAGTACGGGGCCGTGATTGTCGCAGACGACGAAATCATCGCGACCGGCTATAACGGCGCGCCGAGAGGCGAGGCCAACTGCTGCGACGTCGGGAAGTGCTATTGCCGAGAGCATTCCACTCCTATCGACGAGCACGCAGCTCGCCACGGGGACCAGTACGGGACCTGCGTCGCCGTTCACGCCGAGCAGAACGCGATTATCAGCGCGCCGAGGCGGTCAATGCGGGGTGCTACCCTTTACCTCGCATGCCTCGATGAAACCATTGACCCCGCTCCGTGTAATATCTGCGACCGCATGATTAAGAACGCGGGTATCACGAGAGTAGTAACGAGAGCCGGTACCTTTTAATGCCGACTCTTCAATACGACGGCTTGATAACGATTGCGACGGGTAGCTCGCGGCGTTCGGCAAGCTGGAAAACTAAAGAAATGCTCTGGTCTGAGTTCGTTGATAAACTCGGCCGTGTGACCCGGACGCAGGAGACCCAGCAAGAGTACTTCCGTATGCCGAAGGAAGAGCGCGATAACGCGAAGGACGTCGGCGGCTTTGTCGGCGGTACCTTAAAGGGCGGCCGCCGTAAAATCGACGCCGTACTGCAGCGCCGGCTCATCACGCTCGACATGGACTCTATCACGGCCGGCGAAGACCCTTGGCCTACGGTCGAGCTGATTCTGGGCTGCGCTGCGGTGCTCTACAGCACGCACAGCCACACGGCGAAAGCCCCGAGGCTGCGCCTTGTGCTTCCTCTCTCGAGGCCTGTGTCTCCTGAGGAGTACGAGGCTATCGCCCGCAGGATTGCAGGTGACATCGGTATTGACATGTGCGACGACACCACCTACGAGCCCCATCGGCTCATGTACTGGGCGAGCGCTTCCTCTGATGGCGAGTTCCGCTATGAGGTGCAGGACGGCCCGTGGTTAGACGCCGACGAGCAGCTCGCAAGGTACGCGGACTGGAAGGACCCGACTCAGTGGCCCGTATCGAGCAGGAAGTCCGGCACGATTCGGCGTCTCGCTGACAAGCAGGGAGACCCGACCGCGAAAGACGGTATCGTCGGCGCGTTCTGCCGCACGTACTCCGTCGAGGACGCAATCGAGGCCTTCCTGCCTGACGTCTACATCAAGGGTGAAAACGGTCGCTATACCTATAAGGGCGGCTCGACCTCCGGCGGTCTCGTTATCTATGAGGACGGTCGCTTTGCATACAGCCACCACAGCACAGACCCGACTTGCGGCAAGCTCTGCAACGCGTTTGACCTCGTCCGCATTCACATGTTCGGTAAGGACGACGAAGGAAAACCCGCAAACACTGCGGCGAACAACCTTCCCTCCTATAAGAATATGTGTAAGTGGATTGAGACCAACTGCGAGAGCGTTATGAAGGAGCTGCAAAGTAAGCAGCTCGACTACATCGTTCAGCTCTTCGGTGAAGGCGACGAGGCTCCTGACATGAACTGGGTCTCTCAGCTTGAGGTAAACCCGAAGACCGGGCACGCGGCGACCACGGTCGAGAATATCCGTATCATCGTGAAGAATGACCCTCGCTTTAAGGGTACCTTCTATTGGGACGAGTTCATGGAGCGGCCTATGGTCTGCGGGGACCTTCCTTGGAGAAAGGCTGACGCAAAGCCTCGCTCGTGGGACGACACCGACGACGCCGGCGTTCACAACGTCCTTGAGAAGGACTACAAAATCGACTCCATGCCGAAGACCCGGGAAGGCGTCGACCTTGCGCTCGCCGATGTAACGAGACATCCTGTACGCGAGTACCTGCGGAGCCTTATCTGGGACGGCGAGAAACGCTGCGAAACGCTCTTCATCGATTACCTCGGCGCTGAGGACTCCCGGTATACGAGAACGGTAACCCGCAAGGCGCTTATCGGCGCGGCAGCAAGAATCTTATCTCCCGGCTGCAAGCACGACCACATGCTCGTCCTTATCGGTCCTCAGGGCTGCCGCAAGAGTACGACCTTGAAGAAACTCGGTAAAGAGTGGTTTTCGGACTCGCTCTATACCATGTCCGGCAAGGACGCTTACGAACAGCTTCAGGGCTTTTGGATTATTGAGCTCTCTGAAATGGCCGCGACCCGTAAGGCCGAGGTCGAGCAGATTAAGCAGTTTGTTTCCAAACAAGAGGACAACTACCGCGCGGCATACGCTCGCCGCACGCAATGCCACCCGAGGCAATGCGCCTTCTTCGGTACCACGAACGACGAGGAGTTCTTGAGAGACCCTACAGGCGCTCGCCGCTTCTGGCCGGTCGTCGTTACCGACGCGGGCAAGACTCTCGGGGACAAGCTGACCGCTTCTATCGTGGACCAAATATGGGCCGAGGCCGTAACCTACTACGAGGCCGGCGAGACTTGGTACCTTGACGGCGCGGTCGAAGAGATGGCCCGCAAGGTGCAGGCTGACCACACCGAGGCGAACGGCAAGCTCGGTCTTATCGAGAACTTCCTTGAAGTCCTGCTGCCTGAGGGCTGGGACGACTGGGACCTTGAAAAGCGTCTCATGTTCTGGAGCGGCGGCTTCGGCGAGGAGCGTAACGGTACCGTGCCGAGGACGAAAGTCTGCGCGCTTGAGGTCTGGCAGGAGCTTTTCAAGGGCGACCCGAAGAGCTACTCGCAGACGCAAGCCCGCGAGATTATCGGGCTCCTGCGCATGATTCCGGGCTGGCGGTTGTCCACCTCTGTCAACTGCGGAGCAATTTACGGCAGGCAGAGGGGCTTCGTGAAAGAGGTCTGAGGTAGCAGAGGTAGCACTTGAAAGGCCAACTTTTTTCGTTAGAGGGTAGGTCGTACAAGCGCGCTTGCAACAAAGGTAGCACTTTGAGAACTACTTGCAACAAAGTGCTACCTACTCTGCTACCTCGAAAAAGCCTTATATATCAATGCTTTTGGCTATCTGGTAGTACTGGTAGTCGAAAAATCTTAAAAACATTTTTTGAAAAAGTAAAGGGACACTCGACGCAATCCCGTCGCCCCCTCGCATTACATGTATATATAGGGAATCTTTGTTACACGGACTACTCGACTACCTGAAGGAGGGATTTTATGTATGAAAGCACTTTTGAGCGAAAGCTCTGCGAGTATATCAAGTCCCTCGGCGGTAAAGCGTACAAGTGGGTGTCCCCGGGAGCTCCGGGGGTGCCTGACCGAATCGCGATATTGCCGGGGGGACGAATAATTTTTATAGAGGTCAAGCGGCCGGGGTTGCGTGACGGTTTGAGTATCCGGCAGAAAAAGGTCATCACGACATTAGAGGGGCTCGGCTGCACCGTTTGGCGTATCTCCGATATGGAGGATTTGAAAGCGAGGCTAAAAGCCGATGGAATATAAACCTTATTATTATCAGGACTTCGCGGAGAAGTTCATTCTCGATAACCCCGAGGCGGGACTCTTATTGGATATGGGTATGGGAAAGACGGTAACGAGCCTGAGCGCGGCGGACAAGCTCTTGAACGACTATTTCGCCGTGAGTAAGGTCCTTGTTATCGCCCCGCTGAAACCGGCAAAGGAAACGTGGCCACCCGAGGTCAAGAAGTGGGACCACCTGAAACACCTGAAACTCTCGCTGATTCTCGGGTCGAAGGCCGAGCGTATCGAGGCTTGCGAGCGGGAGGCGGATATTTATATCGTCAACCGTGAGAATATCGTCTGGCTTGTGGACTACTTCAAAAGCAAGTGGCCTTTCGATATGGTTATCATCGATGAGCTGTCGAGCTTCAAGTCCAGCAAGGCGCAGCGCTTCCGGGCTCTCAAGAAGGTACGGAAGTATATCAAGCGGATTGTCGGGCTTACCGGCACACCTTCGCCGAACGGACTGCTTGACCTCTGGCCGGAGATGTACTTACTCGACGAAGGCAAGGCTCTCGGCAAAACCCTGACGGGCTACCGCGATACCTACTTCGTTCCGGACAAGCGGAACACTACGACCATTTTCTCATGGAAACCGAAAGACGGCGCAGAGGAGCTTATCTATGAGAAAATCGGTAAGCTCTGTATCAGCATGAACGCGGCGGACTACTTGCAGCTACCGGACAGACTTTTTCTCCGTCGTGAGTTCGAGCTTACCCCGGAGGCGATGGAGCTTTATAAGACTCTTGAGCGGGACACTCTTCTCCCGTTTGCCGACGGCGACATCGACGCGCCGACCGCGGCGGTCTTGACGAATAAGCTCTTGCAGGCCGCAGGCGGTGCGGCCTATGACGAGAACGGCAACGTCAAGGTCCTGCACGACTGCAAGCTCGAGGCGCTGGACCAGCTTATCGAAGAAGCGAACGGCCAACCCGTTTTGGTGTTCTACTCCTTTCGGCATGAACGCGACAGAATTATGGAGCGGTACCCGGAAGCGGTAGACATTAAAGACGACGGCGCGGTCGTCCGCTGGAACGAGGGCAAGATTCCGATTATGCTCGCTCATCCCGCGAGCGCGGGGCACGGCTTGAACTTACAGGCGGGAGGTCATATCGCGATATGGTACGGACTTCCTACCAGTCTTGAGCTTTATCAGCAGGCAAACAAGCGGCTGCACCGTCCGGGGCAAAAGAAAACTGTCCTGATTCACCATATCCTGATGAAGGACACCTATGACTACCGTGTCTTAGACAACATACTCGCGCCGAAGGAGGTAAGGCAAAACGCTTGCCTCGAGGCTTTGAAAGCCAGAATCAAGGAGGTATCAAAATGACAATACAGGAAGCGAAGGACTTCCTCAACAGAGGATATAGGTCCAGAGAACGAATAAAGGTTAAGGCGGAGCGTATCGACGAGTGGATTCGCAGAGCTGAATCTATTACGGCTGAGATTAAACCGGTCGCTTCGTTCTCTTCTACCCCATCAAAGAAGGTCGAGGACGCTGCTTGCGCTATCGTAGATTTGCAGTCGGAAATCAAAGCGGAGATTTACGAGCTTGCGGCTATCGAGCTTGAAATCGGCAGAGCAATCAATCAGGCGGTTACCGACCCTACTCTTAACGCTCTGTTAGAGATGAGGTATCTTAAGTATCTCAAGTGGGAGGAAATCGCGGTACGGCTTGACATCACTTTCCGCTGGACAATGACTCTTCATAAAAAAGCTCTCACAATTTTTACCGAAAGCGCTTTAATTCACGCTTGACTTGCGTTATAATATATGATGAAAAAGTCGGATGAAGAGTCCGGCTTTTTCTGCGTTATCGGGACTTCCGGTATCGCGGGCGGAGCACTGCGCGGGCCTCCGGTGCAGTGCTCCGTCTATTATTATGAACGGAGGTTAGCAACAACTAACGAGGAGGGAGTGCTTTGGCAAAGCTAACCGACAAGCAGAAAAAGAAAATCGTTGCTGAATCGGTTAACGGCTCAAGCATGACCGCTTTGGCAAAGAAATATGGCGTCTCCACTGCTACGATTCACAGAGTCGTCCACGGAGATGAAAAGCTGAAAGAAAAAGTAGAACAAAAAAAGGCCGAAAACACTGTAAGCATTCTGGCCTTTATGGATTCTAAGAAAAATGACGTCTGCGGACTGATTGACAAGCTGCTTGCGGCTATGGGAGACGAGGACAAGCTCGCCGCCGCGACGGTCAATCAGCTTGCTACCGCTATGGGTATCGTCATTGACAAATACACAGCTAACGAGGCAATTAAGTCGTCCGACGCGAAGGAGACCAACTTCTTCGAGGCGATTCGCACCGCTGGAAAGGAGGTTGACCTGAGTGCAATACCAGAGCTTCAGTCCTCGGCAGAATGCGACTCTCTTCTGGTGGACGAAACCGGAACATCAGAATAGAGACGGCCTTATCTGCGACGGGTCAATCCGTTCCGGCAAGACGGTCTCAATGGCTATCGGCTTTATTATGTGGAGCATGGCGAGCTTCGATAAACAAAACTTCGCTATCTGCGGCCGCACGATTGAAGCGCTCCGGCGTAACGTTATCGTACATATTCCCACATGGCTTGAGGGTATGTTCGAGGTTACTGAGCGCCGCAGCGAGAATAAAATGGTCGTCACTATCGGCAATCGCTCTAATACCTACTACCTCTTCGGAGGCCGGGACGAATCCAGCTACACTCTTATTCAGGGCATTACTCTGGCGGGAGTCCTCTTCGATGAGGTCGCCCTTATGCCCCGCTCCTTCGTAGAGCAGGCTATGGCGCGCTGCTCGGTCTCCGGGTCTAAGTTCTGGTTTAACTGTAACCCCGAGTCGCCGGGCCACTGGTTTTATAAAGAGTGGATTCGTAAAGCGGCGGAGCGCAATATGCTCTACCTGCATTTTACGATGGACGACAACCTCAGCCTTGACGAGAAAATCAAAGCCCGATACGAGGGTATGTACTCCGGCGTGTTCTACGACCGGTATATCCGTGGTCTCTGGACCGTCGCGGAGGGCTTGATATATACAATGTTTAATAAGGACTATCATGTAGTCCCTTCCGTGCCTCGCGATTACGAGGAATACCTTATCTCTTGCGACTACGGCACCTTAAACCCGACTTCGGCTGGGCTTTGGGGCCTCTGCGAGGGAAAATGGTATCGCGTTCGAGAGTACTATTACGACGGACGCAAGGAACGGTATCAGCGAACGGACGAGGAGCACTACGCGGCTATTGAAGAGCTTGCGGGAGACCTCTCGATTCGGAAAATCATCGTTGACCCGTCCGCCGCCTCGTTTATTGAGGTCATACGCCGGCACGACCGCTTCATGGTCGAGCAGGCGAGCAACCGAGTCCTTGACGGTATTCGCGACGTCGCTACCCGGCTGAACGCCGGCGACATCTTCTTTTGCGACTGCTGCACGGACTGCATAAGAGAGTTCGGTTTATATCGGTGGGATGAAAAAGCCGCCGAAGACCGGCCGCTAAAAACCGACGACCACGCTATGGACGATACGCGATATTTCGTCCGTGCCGCGTTCCAGCCGTCGAGATTCAGTTTTTAAGGAGGTGCGATAAATGCCCTTATTCAAGAAGCCTATCGAGCAGGAGTTTTTCAGTTTGCGCCTCCGTGCCGGCAGGCCTATGACCGAGCTTGAGTTCTACGCGAGAGAGCTTACCGACTGGGAGACCTCGCCCGAGCGGCGCGAGATGATTGACGGCGACCGGTACTATACCGGAGACCACGACATTCTCAAGCGCCAGCGCACGGCTATCGGTCCTGACGGTAAGCTGATTACGATTGAGAATCTCCCGAACAACCGCATTGTGGATAACCAGTACGCGAAACACGTTGACCAGAAGGCAAACTACCTTCTCGGTCAGCCTATTTCCTTTTCCTGCGAGAACGACGATTACGCGGCCGAGGTCAAGAAGGTACTCGGCATGCGGTTTATGCGTACTCTCAAGAGCGCGGGAGTCGAGTGCCTCAACGCGGGTATTTCGTGGCTTTATCCCTACTACAATAAAAACGGCGAGCTCGCGTTCCGGGTATTCCCCGGCTACGAGATTATGCCGTTCTGGGCGGACGCGGCTCACACCGAGCTTGACTCCGCTCTTCGCCTTTACCCGGTCGAGGTCTACTACGGTATCGAAAAGAAAATCGTTAAGAAGGTCGACCTCTTCACGCTGGAAGGCGTTACGACCTACATCTTCGAGAACGGCGTACTCACGCCGGACACCGAGAAGCAGGCCTACGTTAAGGTGAAAGACAGCAAAGGCAACGAGCAGCCCCTGAACTGGGAACGCTTCCCCCTTATCCCTATCAAGTATAACCCGAAGGAAGTCCCTCTCATTCGCCGCGGCCGCTCCTTGCAGGACGCTATCAACCTCCTGCAATCCGACTTCGTGAACAACATGGAGGAAGACGTCCGCAATACTGTTCTTGTCCTCAAGAACTACGACGGGCAGGACCTCGGGGAGTTCCGGCGCAACCTGACGACCTACGGAGCTATCAAGGTCCGCACGGTCGAGGGCACTGACGGCGGTGTGGACAGCCTTGAAATCTCGGTAAACTCTGAGAACTATAAAACCGTCCTCGAGCTTCTGAAAAAGGCGCTCATTGAAAACCTTCGCAGCTATGACGCGAAGGACGACCGCCTTTCCGGTACGCCTAATCAGATGAACATTCAGAGCATGTACTGCGACATCGACCTCGACGCGAACGCAATGGAGACCGAGCTGCAAGCCGCTTTTGAAGAGATTCTCTGGTTTGTCAACACCTACCTCGCCAACATCGGCAAGGGCTCGTATGAGAGTGAAGATATTACGGTTATCTTCAACCGCGATATTCTTATCAACGAGTCCGAGGCTATCGATAACTGCTCTAAGTCCGTCGGCATTATCTCCGACGAGACCATCGTCGCTATGCACCCGTGGGTCGACGACCCAGCTGCCGAGCTTGAACGGCTCGAAAAGCAGAAAGAGGAAACGGACCCCTACCGAGCGGCTTTTGAGCAGGCGCAGGCTTTGCGCAACCCCGAAGGCGGTGACCCGGTAAATGAGGAACGATAAGTACTGGGCCAACCGAATGCGGATTCTTGAGGAATCCCTCCTTGATAAGGGGTACGACTATGTTAAAAACCTCGAGCAGCAATATGCGACCGCTATTCAGGATATAGAATCGCAAATCGCGAGATGGTATCAGCGGTTTGCGGCCGAAAACGGCATAACGCTCGCCGAGGCGAATAAGCTGCTTACCACGCAGGAGCTTGACGAGTTCCGGTGGACCGTTGAAGAGTATATAAAACACGGTCAAGAGAATGCAGTCTCTCAGGCGTGGCTCAAGCAGCTTAAGAACGCTTCTGCCCGCGTCCACGTGTCAAGGCTTGACAGCTTGAAGCTTCAGCTACAGGAGCAAGCCGAGGCCTTACACGGGGCGCAGACGGAGGCCCTTAATTCGTCCCTGAGCGAGGTTTACCAGCGAGGCTATTATCATACCGCCTTTGAGCTCCAAAAGGGCATGGGGGTCGGCTGGACGCTTCACGGGCTGACCGATGAAGCTATCAGCAAAGTACTCTCGCGGCCGTGGACCTTAGACAGTCAGACCTTCAGCGATAGAATCTGGGCGAACAAGCAGGCACTCGTCAACAGCGTCAACACGCAGCTTACCCAGATGATAATGCGAGGCGCGGCTCCGGATAAAGCCATCAAGGCTATCTCCGACCGTTTTCAGGTCTCTAAGTCGCAGGCCGGGCGTCTGGTTATGACCGAGAGTGCCGCCTTTGCGAACGAGGCCCGCAAGGACTGCTTCAAAGACCTCGGCGTTGAGAAGTACGTTATCGTGGAAACACTTAACAACGAGACTTGCAGCCTCTGCGCGCAGCTCGACGGCAAGGTCTATCCTATGAGTGAGTATCAAGTCGGCGTTACCGCGCCGCCTTTTCATCCGTGGTGCCGTGGTACGACTGCCCCCTACTACGAGGATATGCAAGGCCTCGGAGACCGCTTCGCGAGAGATGTAAAGACCGGTGAGAGCTTCGATATTCCAAAGGATATGACATATAAGGACTGGAAAGCGAGACAAGACGCCGCTTATGGCGCTGGTACCGTAGAAAAGTTCAAAAATATGTGGTATAATGAATCTGCTGATAAAAAGCAGTATGAGAACTACAAAGCCAGACTCGGCGCGGACGCGCCTAAGAGCTTTGCGGCTTTTCAGCAGTTAAAGTACAATTCTGAGGACTATAAGGACCTTACGGGCTACTACCGATACAAAGGCGCGAATCCTACAAGCGATAAGCGCTTTTGGACGGCGCATAAAGTGGCCAAGGCCCTTCACGACGAGGGTAAAGTCCGAACGACCGGGACTCTGGTCGCTCCGCCTCTGGGTCGAGTCGTTATCAAGGCGAACGAGCACGCAGAAAAACGGTTTGCTTCCCGCGGTATAACCTTAGAATGGACTCAGAATATTATTGATAACGCAGACTTCGCGCTCAAACAGCGCAAGGGTACGCAATACGCCTTCTACACAAGCGAGGGCTTTGCGGTCCTTGATAATAGCGGCGAGATTGGTACCGCCGGTCAACTGGACGAGCGCGGCAAGCTGCTATATGACGAGGTGATGAAACATGTCCGAGCAAAATAAGGTCAAGTGCCCTTTACTGAATAAGGAAATTGACTGGGGCTATTGCTGGGAGCTTTGCAATATCGCTACCGACGATATTCTTCTTGAGGGTGACTCCGTTCCTGACTGGGATAAGGCCCTCGAGGTATGTAAGAAGTGCGGCCGATATTCAGGCGAGCCAGAAGGCTCCTGATTCGAGCTCGATTTTTCAGAGGGTAAATCTAAGGGCCCCTCAGTTAAAACGCGATACGGGAGACCGTGGAGCCCCACAGAAGCAATAGTTGATTAGAGCGTCCCTGCTTTTCAGCAGGCGGCGCTTTTTTCATATAAAAATTACCGCCTTACGCGGCGGACAACAAATAGCGTACCCGCAATACCGGGACTGGCCGGATAAAAAGGACAGCGGGAGACAGGAGGACAAAATGTTGGACTGGCTGAAAACTATTTTGGGAGAAGCGTACTCCGAGGAGATTGATAAAAAGGTCTCTGAGGAAATCGGCAAGAACTTTGTGGCGCGCGCAGACTTCAACACTCTGAACACCGAGAAGAAGGCTCTCGCCGATACCGTCAAGGAGCGCGACAAGCAGCTTGAGACCCTCAAGGCCTCTACCGGCGACGTCGAGGCGCTCAAGACGCAAATCGCTACTCTCCAGACTGAGAACACCGCAGCGACGAAGGCCCATGAGGCGGAAATCAAGCGCCTCAAAATCGATACCGCCGTTGAGTTGGCTCTGTCTGCTGCCAAAGCAAAGAACGTAAAGGCCGTAAAGGCGCTGCTCGACCTTGATAAGGCTGAGCTCGACGAGAACGGCACCGTCAAGGGTCTGGCCGACCAGATTAAGAAGCTGGCTGAGGCGCCCGACAGCGGTTTTATGTTCGACACTACGAAACCGAAGAATGACTTTAAGGGCTTCAAGCCCGGCGAGAGCGGAGACCCGGCACCTTCCGGCGATAAAAAGCCGGAGAATATGACCTATGACGAGCTCTGCGCGTACCTCGCTGAAAATCCTGACGCAAAACTTTAATATGAAAGGACGATTTTACTATGGCAAACAGCAAGTTTGATTCTAAGAGCTTCAATGCTGAGGCGTTCAAGTACATGGTGGACCGTGTTCCTAACCTCAACCTGAACGAGCTCAAGAAGTCTCGCGCCCTTGCGGGCAACCCCGACATCCGCAGCGTGTTTACCGCTCAGAACGGTACCGCGTATGCTCGTCTGGCTATGCGCGGTCTGATTGACGGCGACGCCGTGAACTACGACGGCCAGACCGACATCACCGCGACCTCTACTAAAACCTTCGAGCAGGGCGTCGTTGTCGTCGGTCGTGCGAAGGCTTGGACTGAGAGAGACTTCTCCCATGACATTACCGGCGGTGTTGACTTCATGGGCAACATCAGCCAGCAGGTGGCCGAGTATAAGGACCATCTGGACCAGAACACAATTCTCGCTACTCTCGCCGGCATTTTCGCTATGACCGATACGAAGAGCAAGGAGTTCGTCACTAAGCATACCCTCGATGTAACTGCTACCGGAGAGGGCAAGATGATTGCCTCCACTCTGAACACCGCCATTAACAAGGCTTGCGGTGCAAACAAGAAGAAGTTCAAGCTCGTGTTCATGCACTCCGACGTCTCTACCGGTCTTGAGAATCTCAACCTGATTGAGCGCCTCAAGTATACTGACGGCGACGGCATTCAGCGCGACCTTGAGCTCGGCACGTGGAACGGCAAGCTCGTTGTCGTTGACGACGACATGCCCGCTATCGAGGGCTACTTTGACGCTGACGCCAACACTGCCGGCGCGGTGAAGATTGTCGCTTCCGGCACTCCTGCCGCTGGCGAGATTCTTCTGTCTAAGGTGACTCCGTACTTCGGCAGCAAGACTCTGGCTGCGGACGATTACGTCGTTATGGGTACTCAGTATACGACCTATGTTCTCGGTGAAGGCGCTATTTCCTACGAGGACATCGGCGCGAAGGTGCCTTATGAGATGAGCCGCGACCCGAAGACTCACGGCGGCGAGGACACTCTGTACACTCGTCAGCGCAAGGTCTTCGCTCCTTACGGTATCTCTTACGAGAAGGCGTCTCAGGCTTCTCTGTCTCCTACCGATACCGAGCTCAAGAATGGCGCAAACTGGGCGCTGGTGCATTCCGGTGAGACTACCGCGTCTCAGCGTTCCTACATCAACCACAAGGCCATTCCTATCGCGCGTATCTTCTCCAGAGGTTAAGGCCTATGGAGATACTCGCGGCGGTAACCGCCCGACTGTCGGCTCTCGGTTATACCGTGACCGAGACCGACAGCGCGGCGCTTGATTACAATATTAAGAAAGCCGAGACGGCCCTAAAGGTACGAACGAATCAGCTCGAAGTGCCTGAGGGCCTTTTCTATGTCTGGGCGGATATGGCTGCGGGCATGTTCCTCACAGACAAGAAGGCTTCCGGCGCTCTCTCCGAGGTTTACGACTTCGACGCGCCGGCTAAGAGCATTTCTGAGGGCGACACCTCCGTCACCTTCGCGATTGCAGATACAGGCTCTTTCGAGGACCAGTTTGACGCAATGCTCGCGAAGATGGTAAACCCCGACGCAGAGCTTATCGCAGCGTTCAGGAGATTGGTATGGTGAAAAGCTATCAGGACGCTCTACGGAGGCTCTGGGACGGCCTCTGCGACGTTTATGTCCTCGAGACAGCGGTAAATAAGGCAAACGGCCGGGACGAGCCCACGGAGGTCCAGAAGCTCCACGGTGAGCCCTGCCGTTTGTCCTTCTCAAGTATCGCAAGCACGACCGAGCAGGACAGCGCGCCGCTGATTCAGCAGTCGGTCAAGCTCTTTATCTCGAAGACTGCAGAAATCCCGGCGGGCTCTAAGATAGTCGTGACACAGGAGGGCCGGACTACCGCTTATGCGAGGTCCGGCGAGCCTGCGGTCTATAGCTGTCATCAGGAGATACCGCTCGTCCCGTTCAAGGAGTACGCCTAATGTCCCGCTGGGGACGCTGCGACTTCTCTCAGTTCAGGGAGTTTGCGAAAGGCTTTGAAAAGCTGAGCGACTCTGAGATAGACGACCTCTGCGTGACTTGCAGCAAAGAGCTTGCCGCAAGACTTCTGGCTCTCGTTATTCCGGCTACCCCGGTCGGTAAGTACCCGAAAGGCTCCGGCAAGAAAGGCGGTACCCTCCGCCGAGGCTGGGGCGCTAAGAACGGCAAGGCGGGGCGCGAGTATGCGCAGTCCCTGACCGTCATAAAGTCCGGGAACACGTATATGGTTGAAATCATAAATCCAATCGAGTACGCCTCGTATGTCGAGTTCGGTCACCGTACTGTAAGCGGCGGCTGGGTCGAGGGTCGGTACATGCTGACTATCTCTGAGGAAAAGCTGAAACGAATCGCCCCGTCTGTGCTTGAGAAGATGGTGCTCCGAAAGCTGAAGGAGGTCTGCAATGGCGGAAATTAGTACAAACATTATCTTAGACGGAATCACGCTGGCCCTGAGGTCCGCTTTTCCCGGCAGTCATATCGAATCAAACGCAGTAAAGCAGGGGCTTCGGCAACCTGCTTTTATTGTGCTTTTGGTTAACGCCGAAGTCACGGACTACCCGGCCCAGCGCAAGAAACGACTTCCTCGTTTCGATGTTCTCTACTTTCCGAAGGCCGGACGCGAGGACTGCTACGGCGTGGCAGATACCCTCACCGAAGTGCTTGAAGTGGTTGACCTGCCGGGGGGCGATAGGCTGCGCGGTACGGATATGAGTTTTCAGGTGACGGACGGAGTGCTTCACTTCCTCGTCTCCTATAACCACTTCACGTATAAGACGGCTGAGGAGGTCAAGATGGGAACTCTGAAAATTGAGCAAGGAGGAAACTGATATGGCGAAAGCTACTGCGGCGGCAAAGTCCGCCGCTCCTACTCACTCCAAAGAGCAGCTTTTGAAGTCTCAGCGCTACGCTAAGCGCCGCGACCTTCTGGGCGCGCTTCTGGAGGACGGTAAGTGGTACACCCTCGAAGAGGTTGATACCGCTATCGAAAACTTTATGAAAGGCAAGGTGAAATAATATGGCCCTTGGCGGTGGAATCTGGGCAGTACAGAACAAGGTACTCCCCGGCACGTATATCAACTTTTCCAGCGTGGCTAAGGCGTCCGCTACTCTCTCCGACAGAGGTTATGCGGCCATGCCTCTTATGCTGGACTGGGGTCCCGACAGCACGGTCTTTACCGTGACGAGTGGTGACTTCCAGAAGAACAGCCTCAAGATTTTCGGTCATGCGTACACTGACGATGCTTTGCTGCCTCTGCGCGAGCTCTTCCAGTATACGCAGACCCTCTACGCCTATCGTCTGAACGGCGGAGGTGCTAAGGCCGCTTGCGCCTACTGCACGGCGAAGTATTCCGGCATTGCCGGCAACAAGCTCTATGTGGTTATCGCAGCGAACGCTGATAACGACAGCCTCTTCGACGTCAGTCTCTACTACGATACGACTCTCCTCGATACGCAGACCGTGGCTGCGGCTACCGCGCTCAAGGATAACGACTTCGTAACGTGGAAGACTACCGCGTCTCTCGCTGCAACCGCAAAGACCCTGCTCACTGGCGGCACGAACGGCACGGCAAATGCGGCGGCTCATCAGGCGGCGCTCGATAAGTTTGAAAGCTACAGCTTCAATACTCTCGGCTGCCCGTCCGACGACTCGACCACTATCAAGCTGTATATCAACTACACAAAGCGTCTCCGCGACGAGGTCGGCGCGAAGTTCCAGACCGTTATCTTCAACCTCGATTCCAACGAGAAGCTCGCGGACTATGAGGGCGTTATCGAAATCGGCAGCAAGGCGACGGACTACGATTCCAGCATTTCCGGTCTCGGTCAGTACGGTCTCGTGTACTGGATGACCGGCGCGTCCGCGGGCTGCGCCGTGAACAAGTCCAACACGAACAAGAAGTACGACGGTGAGCTCACCGTCGACGTGGACAGAACGCAGGCTGAGCTCGAGACGGCAATCAAGGCCGGCCGTTTGATGTTCCATAACGTCAACGGCGACGTCCGCATTCTCGAGGACATCGACTCCCTGATTACTGTCTCCGACACGAAGGGCGACGTCTTCAAGTCGAATCAGACTATCCGCGTCTGCGACCAGATTGCGAACGATACGGCCGTCCTCTTCAACACGCGCTACCTCGGCACCGTGCCGAACGACGCAGCTGGAAGAATCGCTCTCTGGAACGATATTTGCAAGCTCCATCAGGACCTCGAGTCCATTCGCGCTATCGAGGACTTCGACCCCGACAGCGTAACCGTGGAGCAGGGCGACACGAAGAAGGCTGTCCTTTGTACTGTGAAGGACCTGAACGTCGTGAACGCTATGGCTCAGCTCTATATGAGCGTTATCATCATGTAAGGAGGTTTGAATTATGGCTCAGCCTATTATGAACGCGCTTGACGCGATTGCGGGCTCTCAGGCTTCCGCGTATGTCACTATGGCCGACGGTAACAGATACTGCTTCATGCAGCTCTATTCCTTCGAGTCCAAAATGGACATCTCCGTAGCTGAGGTGCCTATCCTCGGCAAGTCCGGCAAGGGCAATAAGCCGACCGGCTGGTCCGGTACGTGGAGCGGCACCGCCCACTACAACCAGTCCGTTTTCCGCGAAATGCTCCTCGAGTATAAGCGTACCGGCTTTATGCCTACGTTCGATATTCAGGTCGCGAACGAAGACCCGACCGCTTCCGTTGGTCGTCAGACTATCATCTTGAAGAACTGCCTCACTAAGGGCAGCATTCTGGCGAAGTTTGACGCTGACGCCGAGACTCTCGACGAGGAACTCGAGGGCACCTTCGACGACTGGGAAATGCCCGAGACCTTTAGCTTGCTGAACGGCATGCAGTAAACCAACATAAAACAGGAGGTATTTTACTATGGCTAAGAATCTGACTGCGTTCCTTGCTCAGAACGCGAAGAAAATTGACAACGTTACCTTTATCGCTTCCGACCGCTTCGTCGACCCCGATACCGGCGAGGCTATGCCGTGGGAAATCTGCTGCATTACCGCAGCGGAGAACGCGGGTCTGAGAAAGGCCTGCATGCGTACCGTCCCGGTACCCGGCCGCAAGGGCCAGTTTACGCAGGACTTCGACGCGAATGCCTACCTCGCGAAGGTGGCCGTCCGTTGCACGGTGTTCCCGAATCTGAACGACGCCGAGCTCCAGCAGAGTTACGGCGTTATGGGTGCGGAGCAGCTTATCACCACTATGCTGACTCCTGCCGAGTTCGAGGACTACTCCACTAAGGTCCTGCAGGTCAACGGCTTCCAGTCCGGCGACGAAATGGTGGAAGAAGCAAAAAACTAATACTCGGAGATGACCCGGAGGCGAACTACGTCTATTACTGTCTCCACAAGTTCAAGTGGCCGCCGAATGTCTTCCTTGACATGGACCCGTATACGCAGGCGTTTATTATCGCCGCTATCGATATAAAGGTCGAGCAAGAGAAGAAAGAAGCGGCCAAAGCAAAACACGGGAAAAAGCACTGAGGTAAAGCCGGGTCGAGCCTCAGTGCCGGCTCCCGGAAAGGAGGAGGCCTATGGCCCTTATCAAGTCGCAGCTCGTACTTACGGACGGCATGACCGGCCCGCTCAAGAGTATCAATAAGGCGATGAATATCGTGCTTAACAGCTTCGAGGCTATGCAGGACGCGTCCGGACGGGCTATCGACACTGCCTCCATTCAAGAGGCCCGCGAAGAGCTTGCGAGAGCGAGTGCCGCGCTGGACCAGTTGGAAGACCACACGAATAAATCGACTGACGCCTTCAGCCGGCTCGCAAAAGCTATCGGGCTTGTGATGATTGCCCGCAAGGCGCTTGATACTATCAAGGCCGGAATTGACTACGCCTCCGACCTTGCCGAAGTCCAGAACGTCGTCGACGTTACTTTCGGAAGCTCGTCGGAGGCTATCAACTCGTGGTCGAAAGAGTGTCTTGCCGCCTACGGCATGAACGAAGTGAGCGCAAAGCGGTATGCCGGCACGATGGGCGCCATGCTCAAGTCTTCCGGACTTGCGGGTGACGCCATCGTAGACATGTCGAAAGATATGGTCGGGCTTGCTGGCGATATGGCGTCGTTCTACAACCTTGACCTTGAAACCGCCTTCGAGAAAATCCGTTCCGGTATCTCCGGCGAGACAGAGCCCTTGAAGCAGCTCGGCATTAACATGTCGGTCGCCAACCTCGAGGCTTACGCTCTCTCGCAGGGTATCACGACGGCCTACAACGAAATGTCTCAGGCCGAGCAGGTCATGCTCCGGTATAACTACCTTATGAGCACGACCGCCGACGCGCAAGGAGACTTCGCCCGCACGCAGGACAGTTACGCCAACCAGACCAGACTTCTCTCTGAGAGCTGGCTCGAGTTTACCGGCGTTATGGCCGAGCAGCTTCTGCCGGTCCTTACGACTATCGTCTCGTGGCTGAATAATATCATCGCCTTCCTCACGGAGAACGCGGATATGGTCAGCGCGGTACTCGTGGGGCTGGCTACCACGGTCGGCATTCTCGCCGTCGCGTGGGCCGTTCATGCCGCTGCTCAGTGGCTTGCCGTTGCGGCAAATCGTGCGCTCATCGTTTCGCTCCTCTCGAATCCGATTCTCTGGATTGCCATTATCATCGGCGTACTTGTTGCGGCAATGTATCGGTGGATTCAGTCTATCGGTGGCGTTAAAAACGCGTGGGAGATTTGCAAGCTCGCGCTTATCGTAGGCTGGAACGCAGTCAAGCTCGCGTTCTTCACCGGCGTCTACTGGGTCATTGACCTCGTAGACAAGCTCAAGCTCTGCTGGCAGAAAGCCGGCGTCGCAATCGCGAACTTCATGGGAGATATGAAGGTCTCTGTACTGACAATTCTCCAGAACATGATTAACGGCGCTATCGATATTATCAATAAGTTCATCGGGGTGTTGAATAAAATCCCCGGCGTGAGCATCGACGCTATTGAGCATGTGACCTTTGCGACAACCGCGGCGGCCGAAAACGAGGCAGCGAAGTCCGCTCGCGCGGCAGACCTTGCCGCGTATGAGAGCGAGCTCGCGAGCGCGAAGGCCGGAAGAGACGCGCATATCGACTCTCTGAAAGCTGAACTCAATTCTTCAGTCGACGCCCTGCAGGCCGCTTACGCTCAGGCGAAGGCCGACGCTGCAGCGGACAGCTCCGCGGAGCAGACCGCTCTTGACAGTATCGGCGCAGACACCGCCGGCATTAACGACAGCGCAGGAAGCGCGGCCGCGTCCCTGAAGGAAACGACCGAGGACCTGAAGTATATGAGAGACCTTGCGGAGCAGGAAGCAATCAACCGCTTCACGACCGCCGAGGTCAAAATCGATATGACCGGCATGACTAACCGCATTGACTCCGATATGGACCTTGACGGCGTGCTGAATACTCTGACCGAGGGCTTCGCGGAAGCGCTCGAGGTCGCTGCTGAGGGGGTGCATGAATAATGTATAGCTTTTACTTCGGAAGTCTGCTTTTACCGGTTACGCCGCAGAAGCTGACGACCAAAATCAAGGGAAACAACAAAACGCTTACCCTTGTCAATGAGGGCGATATAAACTTCCTGCGCTCTCCCGGCTTGACCGAAATCAGCTTTGATGTTGTTCTCCCTATGCTGGGGCAGTACTCTTTTGCGGACACCTTCCGCAGACCCGACTACTACCTCGGCATTTTCGAGAACTACATGACAAGCAAGACTCCGTTCCGCTTCATCGTGAGCCGTGTGTCGCCCTCTGGGAGGCTTCTGTTCGACACGAATATGAAAGTAAGCCTTGAGAGCTACAACGTCACAGAGGACGCCACAAAAGGCCCTGACGTGACCGTTTCGGTAACGCTCAAGCAGTATATCGACTACGCGACGAAGACCGTCACGGTTACAAAACCGGCTGCGGCCGCGAGTAAGCCTACCATCAAGGAGGAGAAGAAGCGCGAGACCTCGAGCAAGCCTACGACGAAATCCTATACCGTAAAGAAGGGCGATTGCCTTTGGAACATCGCTAAGAAGTATTACGGCAACGGAGCGCAGTACACAAAAATCTATAACGCGAATAAGGGCAAGATAAAGAATCCTAACCTTATTTACCCGGGGCAGGTGTTGACGATTCCATGAGTAAAGTAGATTTAATCATTCAGAGCGGCAGCACGATTCTCTACCCCATCGTTGAGGAAGGTATCAGCCTTTCGTGGGACCGCAAGGGCTCTCCCGGAAAGCTCAAGTTTTCCGTGGTAAAGGATTCCGTCTTGTCTTTTCAGGAAGGAGACGCCGTAAAGCTGTCCGTCGATGGGACGGACATGTTTTACGGCTTTGTCTTTACAAAGAGCCGCTCGGGCCGCACGCCGAACGTTATCGAGGTTACCGCCTACGACCAGCTCCGCTACTTCAAGAATAAGGACACCTATGTCTACTCGAACAAGAAAGCGAGCGACGTTATCAAGATGATAGCCGAGGACTTCGGGCTCAGCGTGGGAACGCTCGAGGACACGGGGTACGTTATCGGCTCAAGGACAGAGGACAATACTACGCTCTTTGACATTGCCCAGAACGCGCTTGACGAGACGCTCCGGGCGAAAACTAAGCTCTACGTGCTCTACGATAAAGTCGGCAAGCTGACGCTGCAGGACATTGAGAGCATGAAGCTGAATCTGCTTATCGACGCCGACACTATCGGCGAGTACTCTTATTCGAGCACCATCGACAAGCAGACCTACAACCAAATCAAGATTACCTTTGAGAACAAGGATTCGGGCAAGCGCGAAATCTTCATTGCGAAGGACAGCTCGAATATCAACAAGTGGGGTCTTCTGCAATACACCGATACCGTCGAGCTCTCAGCGAGCGGTGCGGCAAAAGCTGAGGCTCTCTTGAAACTCTACAACACGAAAACCCGCTCGCTCTCTATCTCCGACGCGCTCGGCGATACGAGAGTTCGGGCGGGCTCGTCCGTTATTGTTAAGCTGGGGCTCGGGGACATCAATGTCCAGAGCTATCTACTGGTCGAGTCGGTGACGCACAAGTTCAAGCAAGCGCAGCACCTGATGGACCTGAAATTGCGAGGTGGTACATTTGTCACTTGATATGAACGGCTTCTTAGAAAACGTGAAGCGCGCCGCGCTCGAGGCGGTCAACGCCGCAAAGCCTTTCGCCTTTGTTCTCGGCAAGGTGACGAGCGTATCGCCGCTCAAGGTGCAGGTCGACCAAAAGCTCGAGCTCACCGCGGCGCAGCTTATCCTGACGAATGCGGTCCGGGACTACACCGTTTATATGACGGTAGACCATCAGACCGAAAACGCCGCAGGCGGAAGCGGAGACGCTTCATTTGCGAGCCACAAGCACGCCTATAAGGGCAAGAAGGCTTTTAAGGTCCACCTCGGACTGAAAGCCGGCGAGCAGGTGCTGCTTCTCCGTACCGACGGCGGGCAGAAGTTTATTATTATAGACAGAGTGGAGGCGCCTACATGATACCGAAAGTAGACAATGACCTCCTGACGCTTGAGGTCGAGACTCAACCGAGTCTTACTTACGCTCTGGATATTGAGCATGGGCGCATTCGCGGCATGGTAGACGAGCTCGAGTCGCTGAGGCAGGCTATTTACTTGATTCTCAGCACGGAGCGATACGCCTATCTCATTTACTCGTGGAATTACGGCGTTGAGCTCGTCGAGCTTATCGGCCAGCCGAAAGGGTACGCGCTTCCAGAGATTAAGCGTTGCATTACAGAGGCCCTACTGCAGGACGACCGAATCACCGCAGTAGACGGCTTCGAGTTTGAAACCGGAAAAAAGACCGTGCACGTAACCTTTACCGTGCATAGCATTTTCGGCGATTTGGAGGTGGAAACCGATGTATGAGGATAAAACCTATGAGGCGATTCTTCAGGAGAAGCTCGCCCGCGTAGCGTCGAGCCTTGATAAGCGTGAGGGCTCGATTATTTTCGACGCGCTTGCGCCGAACTCCCTTGAGAGCGCCATGATTTACGTGGCTCTCGATACCGTACTCAACGAGACCTTCGCAGATACTGCGAGCAGAGACTATCTCATCATGCGCTGCGCAGAGCGCGGTATCACGCCTCTGCCGGCGACCTGCGCCGTGGGTATCGGCGAGTTCAGTATGGATATTCCTGTCGGCACTCGCTTCTCCTGCGATAAATACAACTGGGCCGTGACCGAGAAAATCGAGTCTCTCAAGTATTACCTTACCTGCGAGACCGCCGGCGCGGACCCGAACGGCTACACCGGCCAGCTTATCCCTATCGAGTATATCGAGGGGCTTGCGACCGCGGAGCTGACGAGTATCGTTATCAACGGCGAAGACGAAGAAGCGACCGAGACCCTGAGACTACGCTACCTCAACAGCTTTGAGAATCAGTCCTACGGCTTCAATCGCGGGCAGTATATCGAGGTTACCGAGGCTCTGCCCGGCGTCGGCGGGTGCAAGCCCTACCGTGCGTGGAAAGGTCCCGGAACGGTCAAGCTCGTTATCACGGGAAGCGACTACCAGCCGCCTTCCGATACCCTTATCAATACCGTGCAGACGGCCATCGACCCGACACAGAACAGCGGCGACGGTATTGGCCTTGCCCCTATCGACCATGAGGTTACGGTCGTCGGCGCGGCAGGTACTACGGTCAATATCTCTACGACCCTGACTTTCGCCTCGGGCTGGAACTTGACCGAGTGCCTCCCGTACATTCAGAGCGCTCTCGACGCCTACTATCTCGAACTCAACTCGACGTGGAGCAAAGAGGCAGGGCTGATTGTCCGCGTATCGCAGATTGAGTCGAGACTCCTCGCGCTCGCCGGTATCGTCGATATTTCCGGCACGACCCTGAACGGTCAGGCGGGAAATCTCACGCTCGATAAGGACGCGGTCGCTGTGAGGGGGTCGTTCACAAATGCGTAACTTCAACAACATCAGGACCATCGACCTCAAAGAGTATCTTCCCGACGTGCTGAAAGACGTGCAGGAAATGCGGGCAATCATGGAAGCGGAGACCCCGGAGGTACAAGCTATCTGGGACGCCTGCGAGGACTGCATGAACGACCAGTTTATCTCTGAGGCTACCGAGAACGGTGTAGCCCGCCGGGAGAAAATGCTGGGTATCACGCCTTTCGCGACCGATACTCTTGACGACCGCAAGCTCCGGCTGCTCAGCCGGTACAACGAAAATATTCCCTACACAAGGAAAAGCCTCGCCGCTCTGCTTGAGTCTCTCTGCGGAGCGGGAGGCTATATTTTGACTATCACAACGGCGACCTTTACCGTCAATGTGAAAGTCGCGCTCGGCGTTAAAAAGCAAGAGACGATTATCTCCGAAACACTTGAGCGCATTCTGCCGTACAACATGGTCTTTACGGTAGAGCTTCTTTATAACACGTGGGGGCAGATTAAAGACTACACATGGGGGCAGTTAAAGCAGCTCACGTGGAGAGAAATCAAAGAGGAGGTACTTACTTAATGGCTACCTATACAGAAAACTATAACCTGAAAAAGCCCTCTATGGACGACTTCGGGGACGTTACGGACCTCAACGAGAACGCAGATAAAATCGACGCTGCGCTAAAGGCTAAGGCAGACCTCGACGAGTCCGGCAAGCTGAAAGAGGACCAGCTCCCGAGTCTGTCCTATATCCCGACTTCCCAGAAAGGCGCAGCAGGAGGCGTTGCGAGCCTCGGCGCTGACGGGAAAGTCCCTTCGGGACAGCTTCCCGCTATGGACTATATTCCCACTTCTCAAAAGGGTGCGGCAGGCGGCGTTGCGAGTCTGGGCTCTGACGGCAAGGTCCCCTCGGGGCAGCTTCCTTCGCTCGATTACATTCCGACCTCGCAAAAGGCCGCAGCGGGTGGCGTCGCGTCCCTTGACGCGAATAAGAAGGTCCCGGTCGCGCAAATCCCCGACCTCAGCTATATCCCTACCTCGCAGAAAGGCGCGGCAGGGGGCGTGGCTACTCTGGGAAGCGACGGCAAGATTCCTGAGTCTCAGCTCGGTACGGTCGGCGTGCCGCCTCAGATTATCGCTACTATTCCGAGTGGCAGCTCCGTTACCTGCAAATGCGGCTCTAAGACCTTGACCGCTACAAGCACCGGCACTGTGACCTTCAATCTTACGGGGTACGGTACATGGGTCGTAACGGCGACAAAGGACGGGCAGACTGCGACCGAGAGCGTTGTCGTGGACGATGTAAAGCAGTACAAAATCTCGCTCTCCTACTTCTCTGCGACGCTGAAAGTAACCTCGGACTCCGGCGCTACCGTTACTGCCACAAACGGCACGAAGAGCTTCTCCGGTACGGTGCCTACGAGCGGCGTGCTCTCCCTGGCGATTACCGCGTCCGGTACCTATACTGTTACCGCTACGAAGAGCGGAGAGACGACCGACCCCGTAAGCGTGGCAATCACGACTTCCGGGCAGACCTACTCCGTCGAGTGCCTGTTCTTCAACAGCGCGCTCTCTAAGAACACATGGGCGCAGATTGCGAAAGCCTCCGCTGCGGGCAAGGCTTCGCAGCTCTGGTCTGTCGGTGATACGAAGGACATCACGGTCGGAAGCGAGACCCTGACGCTCGTAATTATGGGCTTCAATCATGACGACCTCGCAAGCGGCGGCAAAGCGGGTATCACCTTTGGCCTGAAAAACCTTATGGCGAGTACGCGAGCCATGAACAGCTCGAACACGAACAGCGGCGGCTTCACCGGCTCGGCTATGTACTCGTGGCTGCAAAACACGCTTTTGCCGACTCTGCCGTCCGACCTGCAGGCGGTGCTTAAGAGCGTCAACAAGAAGACCTCCGCAGGCAGTCAGAGCTCGACTATCAACACAAACTCGATGAAGCTCTTCCTCTTCTCTGAGATTGAG
>ERZ808245.224-NODE-224-length-32141-cov-4.955370_pt1 | contig 32141 bp, 25 predicted proteins | sample MGYA00521243_ERZ808245 | MGnify/ENA primary metagenome ERZ808245 (study PRJEB31516, sample SAMN03275576) | gut metagenome | biome: mammalia-associated habitat; material: feces | host: Papio cynocephalus | place: Kenya | collected 2012-07-07 ... | reverse complement strand
TGCAACAAGCAGAAAGCAAGTGCAAGACGGCAAGGGTAACGCCTATCCAAATACCTTTCAATATACTTTTTCTGAAAAATAATCTATAGTTTTTCATGTTGAAGTCACTTATTTAAGTTAGTACTTTTAGTTACTACATGATTCAAAAGTCTGCCTCCCTAAAACAAGTCATAACTGATGGAAAAGCCAACTCGTGTCACCCCCCAATAGTTCAAATGATTCCGATAGCGATGATAATCGGCAGGATTCTCGTGCCAATCGAAATAAAAGTTATCTTTGTCAGCCCAAGGCTCAGCCCCATGGTAGCCATCATAGCCACTATGCAAGTAGCCCAAGGCAGCATTTACCTCCCATTTCCATCGAGACGGTTGGATAGTCTTGGTAAATTGAGAATAATGACAAGGAAATCTCTTCACATATCCCCATCCGATGCCAAATCCAAAAGTCTTTCCCCACTTGTCGGAAAGCCATCCTTTGGTCTTGGAAAACTGGATGTCGTATGTGCCCATGTTGGCGTATGCTGCGAAATAATGCCCCGTATAATTGTTGGGATTTTGGACACCTCGTCCCTTGCTCTTGGAAGTATCTACACCTCTTATATAATAACGTCCTTCCAAGAGCACGTTGAAAACAATCCACGTCTTATTGCGCAGGTCGCTTCGCCAATCACTCCAATCCACTTCCAAGACAGGAGTCAAATGACCTCTGTTCGGAAAATACTCCAAGGAGAGATTGGGGACTGGAGCCCAACCATATTGGGGCACCACCATCAAAAAGTCATAAAGTAAGTTGGTCTTGACGTTGAGTCGGGGATGAATCCAAAGGGTATCTTTGGATAAGCTCGGATTTTGACCGTCAATTACTTGCCCCCCCGATTAGCAGAGGAGAATAATCTATCTTGCGCTTGTAAGGACAGGCTAACAGACAAGGACGTTGTCAAAAGGCAACAGGTTATTAGTATCTTATTTCTGTTCATGTCGCAAATTTATAAAAAAGTATTCTAAATGGCAAGGAAAATGTTGAAAAAATCACAATCAAGGTCCATTTTTAACATTTCGCTCCATTTCACAGAGATTCGCACTTCTATTGAGAACCTGCCATTGACACAATGGTCTGCTCGGTCGATAACCAAATCTATCAGGATTACCCCTTCTTTTTCTTTGGCATCCACATCTTTACCATCCACCAAAGGCAAATATAGCCAAATTACCGAACAGAACACAGCCAAATTACCGAACGAAACACAGCCAAATTACCGAACGAAACACAGCCAAATTACCGAACGAGGAAAAGAAAACATCAAAAAAGTTTGTGAGTCTCAGATATTTATCGTAATTTTGCCCACAAAAAGGAAAGAATATGAAACAATACAAAAATAGAATTGCAGACTCCATTCTAAAAAGAAAGCTTCAAGGTATGGGTGCTGTCCTCATAGAAGGTCCAAAATGGTGTGGCAAAACAACAACTGCAGAACAAGCTGCCAATAGCATATTATATATGAATGAACCTCAAAAGAGCAGTATGTATATGCAACTTGCCAAAATGAGTCCACAAACATTACTAAAAGGGAAAACACCTAGACTGATTGACGAATGGCAGTTGGCCCCAAGTCTTTGGGATACCATCCGTTTCGAAGTTGATCACAGAAATGAAGAAGGACAGTTCATCTTGACTGGTTCTGCTGTTCCAGCCAACACTACAGAGATTTGGCATAGCGGCACAGGGCAATTCGCTAGAATAAGAATGAGGCCTATGAGTTTATGGGAATCAGAAGATTCACAAGGTAACATCAGCCTCAAAAGCTTGTTTGAAGGAACTGCCCAAACTACAGTCTGTGAAGAAAAAAATATCGAGGACATTGCTTATCTCGTATGCAGAGGAGGATGGCCAAAAGCAACACTTCAAAAAAAGGACATTGCACTAGAGCGCGCATACGACTACTTCGACGCCGTTGTAAACACAGATGTATCAAGAGTTGACAACATTGAAAGAGATGCAGAACGAACCAAGAAATTGATGCGTTCATACGCTCGATTCCAAGGTTCACAAACATCCATTACGAAAATCAAGGATGACGTGAAAGCCAATGATTCCATGAATGTAGATGATGACACGATAGGTTCTTACATCAAGGCTCTAGAAAAGATTTTCGTCATAGAAGATATGCCTGCCTGGAATCCAAACCTTCGTTCCAAGACAGCCATTCGAACTTCTTTTACTCGCTATTTCGTTGATCCATCCATAGCTGTCGCCGCCCTAGGACTTAGTCCAAAAGATCTCATCAGTGATTTAAACACATTTGGATTATTATTTGAGACCATGTGTGTCAGAGATCTCCGTGTCTATGCCGATGCTTTAGGAGGAACTGTATATCATTATAGGGATAAAAATGGTTTGGAATGTGACACCGTTGTACACTTGCGCAATGGAGATTATGGTCTGATAGAAATCAAATTGGGAGGTGATAACCTGATTGAAGAAGGGGCAGAATCACTCAAGACATTGGCTTCTAAAATAGATACAGACAAGATGAAAGCCCCAGCATTCATGATGGTACTTGTCGGAATAGGTAGCTTTGCATACCAAAGGGAAGATGGCGTGTGGGTCGTCCCGATTAGTTGTCTGAAAGACTAAATGTACTGTATCACTATGAACCAAAGGCACGGCCATCCGAGAAGGATAGCCGTGCCATATTATAGTACAAAACCAAGTACATAATCCTGTGTATTTGCCCACAAGATTTTATATCTACAAGTCTAAATCTTTTAGCAATTTCTTGATGACATCCTTTTTCACTGTTGAATATTCAGATTTATCATAAACTTCAAGTAAATAGACTTTGCCTGTTGTTTGCTCGGCGAAAACCGTAAATGTGATAACTCTCGCTCCTCCAGACTTGCCACCACCTTTAGAATCTATTGCCATACGGATTTTTCGTAAACCACCTCCAAGGTCAGAACCCTGAAGCGGATTTTCTTCCAAGGAAGCACAAAGTTTCTTTATGTCATCCTTCATGGACTTGTATCGTTTCGCCAAACTTTTCAAACTCTTTGCAAATTCGGCGTTGGTATAGTTTTATAGCTCATCGAGAAGTTCATCCATAGAATGCTCTTTCAGCTTGCCTTCTTTCATCATTTTTACCTCACGAAGGCCTTGGCAAATTCCTTCAGTCAGGTCTTTTGGCTGTTGCTGTGCTATTACATCGAACAAGATTGTTTCCATGTAGTTGCTGAAACTTCTATTGTCCCTCTTAGCATTGCTTTTCAATATATTGAGCAAATCCGTATCTATCCTTATAGATGCGGAAGTTTTTGATTTTACTGCTGTTCCCATATTACTTACATTTAAATTATTTCTGTGCAAATATAATACAAATAAATATATCTTGCAAGGATTTTGGTAATTTTCTTCTGTTTTTAAGAAAAAAGGCAAAAAAATGGTCCGAAAGTTTAAAGGTCATTGTTTCCTATGAGAAACACAAAGGCACGGCCATCCGAGAAGGATAGCCGTGCCATATATATTACAAAACCACTGTTTTGCAAGAGAGAGACTTATTTATCTTTTCATTTCCTTGCCATCAAAGCCATCGATTAGCATTTGGCACATTATTTATACCTAATTGCCTTTACCTATAGTAGCAACTACAGTCCTATCTTGATAAACATTCGCATTTCTTTTTTGGGGACGATAAAGATAGGAGAGAGCATGAATTGCATCAGTCTCCTTTGCCCCTAAACGCAACCCCAAGATATTGGCAAACTCACGAAAAACTTGTTTCTGTAAATCCTCAGACTTTATCGGATTTTGAAAATCATGACCTATGTTCAAACGTCCGAACAAGATTTCTCCTGTACGTGGATGCACTATCTTTTGGGAAGAGACACCCTTAGCTCCCATGTCGTAAGCTATCAGTAGCGGTAATTCCGCTTGATTCACACCTATAGGCACACGCTTTACCACCAATCTCTTCTTCACTTTAGCATTCTCAAATAGCACGTTCCAATATTCAACTCCTTGTTTCAAAGGATCGAAATATTTGCTTGGTACTCTATTATCCACATAAACTATACTGGAGACATTAGGATTCAAGCGAATAACCAAGGAATCATCTACCACAGTATAAGGATTTTGCGAATAATCCTTGAAAAAAATGGTTTGCAAAGGCAAATCTCTTACAGCCAAACGAATAGGTATATTCTCCTTGGGCAAGAGTCGAATACAAACGCTCAAAGTTACAGGTTTACTGCCTGTAGGTAACAGCATCGCCAAACTATTGAACGCATATTGCTCAGACTCCGCCTCATGATAACGTAGAATAGAAAGCACCATACCATCGGAAGCAGAGTTCCCCAATTTATTTTGGACAGCATGTGCATCTACTAATTTACACATATCAGGAAGCAACGAACGAATCTGCCCATACTGAGAATAACTAATCCACTCTTCTTCTCCCTTCACCACATCAGATATATCTACAATGGGATTACCTTCTTTTGATACGGCTACAGCATGATAGACATCTCCAACCGTCGGTTCATTGGAAACATGAAAAGCCTCCCACAATGGACTTTTCTTATCCAAAATACGCTCTGCATAGAATGGTTGACGAAACACCACTGTCATCGAGTCTGGAATGGATAACACAACGACGCCCAATGACTGTACCGGACGAGAAATCATGCCAAACCCCTCATCTATCTGTCCACTAATCTCCACTTCTCGATCATTCCACTGCCTAGGAAATTCCATCAAGACTTTTCCATCCTCATGATAAACAGGAAATGCACCATCTATTTTTTTCGCCAATGTTATCTGGCAAAATGAAAAAAACAGGCAAATTATCGTATAAATATATCCTTTCTTCATTTCTTATTATCTAAAACAACACCTAAATTCTTATATGCATTCCGCATGGATTCTTGCAAGGATTTGACTTTTGCCATATCCTCATCCGACATCTTGGCATCATTCATTCGCCTAAGCGCACTCTCAAAATGGTCATTTTGCTCCTCATAGAGTCGCTTGATTTCCGAATTTCTCTCAATGCGCAGACGATTGGTGATTTCTTTATCAAACAACCAGACAGGAGGATTCACTACATAATTTTGCAGGAAACTCACGACTTGGCTCATATATTCAGGAGTATCTGCATCTTTTTGATTTCCGTTCCAATAGAACCCTCCTAAATGAGCAAACACATGCCCAGTCCACAACTTGTAATGGTCTATCAAAGCCTTGTATCTACCTAGCATCACCTGCTCTTCCAAATAAGTCTTTGGCTTCCAAATATCCAAAGAACAAAGGTATTTTAGATTCTCTATACCACAACTATTAATGGCCACATGATCATTGCCCAAGTCTTCTTGCTGAGAGCGGATATCTCTTGCATCATAGAACGCTAATTCGGGATGAGTTTTCTTCTGTTCCTCATACCATCTCCATCTCGCCTTCTCTTGTGCCTCGGGTGTGCTTCCCTCAAAGATACGGTAACCCCATTCTATCGCCCAACGGTCATAGTCCCCCAATTGAATACGACGGTTTCGAAAATCAATGTTGTCGCCTGGTCGAAGCGCATAGTTGAATCTCACATAGTCCATGATGGAAGTTCCCAATCCATGCTTCGACAAGTAGTCATTATCTCTAAGCTGTCCCAAAGAAGCCTGATAGCTTCCACTATGATTGTGCTCCAATCCCAAGCTATGTCCTATCTCATGGGTAATGACCAACTTCAACAGTTCGCATTGTAACGACTCAGGCAAAAGTATCTTACGAGCCTCGGCATCAACTGCTCCACACTGAGCAAAATACCAATTCTGAACGATATTCATCACACTGCTAAACACCGCTACATGACAACCCATGATTTCACCACTCCTACCCTCACAAGGCGTAGGACCATAGGCATTGTTCATGCCCGAAACTTTCCACGAGATAAAAGGATAGCGACTATCATACATACAAAAATCAGGGTCTTCCTTAGCGGTTGGTGCCAAACGAGCATCAATAGCATTCTTGAATCCCGCTTGCTCAAAAGCAGGACGCCATTCACGCACAGCCTCTATAATACACTTCTGGTACATCTTAGGGAAATTTCTATCCACATAAAAGACTATAGGACGAATAGGTTCCACCAATTCTCCACGGCGATAACGCTCCATGTCCTCAGGACGAACCTCCAACCGCCATCGCTTGATGATAGGCATTCGAGTCATTCTTCCATCGGCAGATAGCACATTCTTGCCAATCTCAAAAAACGACTTGTTGTCACCCCGCTTCATCGGTATCGATGACTTTGGCATCAAACTGATGCACACACCTGTCTCCCAAGTTCCCTCATAAGAAGGCACTTGCTTGCCTTGCTGTGGCATCTGCATATTGGCATAAGTACGAGAGATTCGTAACAACAGACAGTCTTTCTTGCCTTTTACATCTATAATACGATCACGCTCCCGATTACGCATACTAATTTTCATGTCATAATACGCAGGCTCCAAGGCAAAGAGAGTAAAGTTTTTCAGTATGTTCCCTATTTCTATGAGCGTGTGCCCTTGTTTCTCTTGCAAAATAGGCATACGCTTGTAGAGGCGTTCTTGGGGAGAAAGCATTGCCATACGTGAGAAATCGCTTGTAGAATCAGCTATCACCAACTTGTGCTGAGGGTCTTCCATCAAAACTTCACTTTCACGCTTGTGCAGGGTAAAGAACATTGGACCTATCAAATCACCAGCATACCCATACTTGCTATCCATATTTCGACAAGGATTTTCTGGCGCACGAAGAATCGTAGTAGTTATGCTATATTCACGATCGAAAAGGGAGTCTGGTATCGACCAATACATCTTTCCGTCCGCCTCATAAGTATCAAACATCCCTCTTGTCTTCGTGGCGTTTTTGGGAAGAGTATCTACAAACAGATTCTGCCCACTCGCCATAAGCGAGCAGGCAGAAATGAATATAGTAGCAAAAATGATTTTATTTCTCATTATTTACTTCATTTAAACATAACTGACATGACGACTACTCATAATTGTATGAGATATCCACAATCTTATCAAATGGATTCTCCGCATCCTGGAAGATATAAACAGCATTGTCACTACGCTCAACATCTCCAGCAATGGTAAGTTGCAACTCGCCCAAGTAGCCCTTTCCATCAGAAGTATTAATTCCGAAACCCAGCACCATACCATTGCCATTATCTGCGTCTTCTGAATCACGAAACTTCAAACAAGCAATCTGGGCGTTGGCATCAGCCTCATAAGTATAGATTTTCTCAATCTTCTGACGCTCCATGTCTATGCGATAGACACTGTTGCCTGTTGCCATGAACACAAAATGAGCAGAGTAAGCCTGAGAAGCAGCAAACTTAGCGGTACTGAGGTCTATGGAAGCATCCACAGGAATGGTGTATTTGCCAGCACAAAGATTAGAAGTATTACAACGGAAGATGGTGAGTTCTGAAGCTCCATCCGCAGCCATCACTGCATAAGCATTGCTACCATTGTCGCCACCACGCAAGATGTCGAGGAGTTTCAAGGAAGCATCCACCTGATTAGGATTAAAAGCATATATTCCATCGGCATCCTCTGCAAAATCACGTAGTTTCAAAGGCTTTGCGTCCGTCCACGGCAAACTTCCCTTACGATAAGCACGAGTATAATAATAAGAGGTGTACATGTAGTCGGTCATGGATGACAACGCCGAACCAATACGGAAGCGATGGTTTGTCTCGTCATACATCAAAATTTTATTGCCAAAACTAGCGAAACAAGCAGGACGAGGATAGACTGTCGTTGTACCATCCACATCAGTATCTGTGATGGAGAACGGTACGCACCAACCATCATCGAAAGCGAAATAAGCCTTCTTGTCGGTTACAAACATCTCGCCTTTCTTGTCCATCTTATAATAAGAGAGATGGACAGGCTCATTCTTGGCTGTATTCTCGAACATGATCTTGTTGGTTCCATACATCATCGACAACGTACTAGGACTATAGGTCGCAATCTCCTTGTCTGTAGCTATCGTCAAGTTAGCAAATACTGTCGTTGAGTTCATAAGACTCACTAAGACATCACTACCATATTTACCCTTAGCGGCGATGGTCAATGGCTTGCCAGACAAAGCAAAAGATGTCCCCGTCTCCGACTTAAACACATCAGAATAAGCGAAGAATCCGTTGGCATCACCTTCTACAGCACCAACAACACCTTTCTGCTCAGCATTCTCTTGAAGTACAAACCATGCAGGATTCAAAGGTTTCACTACAGCCACCTTACCCAACTGATACCACTTCTGTCCTGTGGTCTTATCACTGACAATGAGCATCATTCCGATACTCTCAGGATTATTTGGCTCGACTTCTACCTGACAAACCTTACCTGTAGAATAGTCCTCGTAATCATTTATACGAGTAGAACCTATCTTGACACCTTCTTTCAGTTTCTTCCACTCGAAGGTAAGATTATCCTCGTTTTCTGCCAAAGTTTGAGTCAGTTTCGGAGTAAGAGTCGCCGTAGCAGGTTCCACCTTAGGCATGCGAATCTTCGCCTCAGGAATCTCTATCTTCATCTCATTGACTGCATGATAGTCATAATTACCCTTATCCTCATAACAGCCCTGGACAAGTGTCATTGACACCAAGCCCAAAATATATAAATATATCTTCTTCATGATAGTCTTATGTTTTATTCTTCTTCGTCAGGGAAAATATCATTTCCATTCTCATCGAGGATAGGACCATGCTCCGCCTTGTAGGCATTATAGGCATTCACAAGTTCTACAACAGCATTGTAAGCCTCATCGTAATCATAGGAATAACCATCTTCTGTCACAAAGTCATCTAGTGTCTTACCCCAGACATCCATCATATAGCAATACTTGATGACACTAAAGTCACCAATTCCAAAATCCCAATACCAGTCGCTCCAAGTCTCTGGCTGAGTAATATTCCATACATAGTTTACTTCTACGGTATTATCTTCTACCAATCCTTTGGCAAACTGATGGTTAGGATTATCTAAGTCGAACTCCAAATTGCAACCATAAGCCTTTCTTCCGGCCTTGTAGTCAGGGCGTTTCACCTTGAAATAAGCATATTGCTTGACTGCATCCAACTTGCTGAAAGTATATTTCTCATCCAACTGAATATCAAGTGAATTATCATAATCGCTGTTGTCTGTTTTCTTGATGCAGAAGTCACGGTTGGCAGTGAGCAGGTCGCCTTGTAATCTCACTCGCACACTATCCAAGCGATAAGGCTCAGTATTTCTCTTCACATAGTCTGTATCTCGAAGCTCTGTATAAACCATACGATAGTCGAAATTGATACGTGGCTCTTGGTCATACATATCAATTTCTTCCTTAGAGCAGCTGGTATAGCAGCATACCATTACCACTGCCGTCAAAAACATTAATATCTTTTTCATAATCTTTCCGTTTCTTTATTTTGTCGTGTTATTGCCAAAGATTTTCTCATTGTCAGGCAATGGTATCTGATACTCCTTGCTGGTCATATTGCTTACACCACAACCATAATATGTCGTATAATGATGAGCCTTGAGAAAGTAGAATAGTTGTCCCTCAGCAAAGTATTCTTTGCGATATTCCTTCATAATCTCATTGATGCGACGTGTCTGCTGCTTATTTTCATTGGAAGTTGCATCCAAGTCATCATAGCCCGCAGTCTGAATCTCCTCACTATAAGGAATACCACGTGACTGGCGAACAGTATTCAATGCTTCGGTACTTGCCTCAGCTGTAGCTGCACATTCAGCAATAATATAGTACATCTCTGGGAGACGAATCAAAGGCATCGTGTTCGAGCCATCATAAGTATAAGAATTGGCAAAAGACTCTTGGTTGTACTTCAGACAGAAAGCATATTGGTGTGCATCATCCCAATTAAAGGCAACAATATTCTGACGCCAGTCGGAAGTGAATCCCTCATATACCTTATTAAACATATCAGAAGAAAGACCAAAACGACGCTGTGTATTAGTGTTCTCCATATCCATGCTATTATTGACAAGCAAATTATTCAACTTATCAACCGATATACCAAAGATTTGTTCACCATAGCGAATGGAATTATAGTTGCTGGCAGTTTGGCTCTTGTAAAGAGTGAAATACTTGTTGGCATCTATCACTTCCTGAGCGTACTTGACAGCAAGTTCTTTCTGACCAGAGTAACAATATACACGAGCCAACATCGCCTTCACAGCATAGAGGTTCATGCGAAGCTCACGATTAGACAAGAACTCTGTACGAGCCTCCTCATCGGTATGGAAATCGCAAGGGTCGTTCTCTTGTAGCAAAGCCTCTGCTGCTTTCAAGTCTTCCAAAAGTTTCTCTACCACCTGATTAGCAGGCAGTACTGGAGTCGGTTCCTTATCAAAAGTGGTCTTATAAGGAATGGCCGCATCTGTAGGATGCTCGCTGTAGATAGGACCGAAGAGACGCAAGAGGTCGAAATAGATGAAAGCACGTAAGCCCAATGCCTCGCCCTTGATGCACTCATAATAATGTGGTGTCTTCAGCACATCACGGTGTGCATCCAAATTTTGGAGCAAGTTGTTGAGATTAGCTACCACATTGGTCATCTGCAAATAGATGTTGTCCTTCTTGTCAAGAAACTGCTTCTCGTAGTCAAATACAGTAGCTTGGCTGAACACACTGTTGGGGTTGTTGCCAGGATAATCACAATACAAACCAGCCATCTCATCGAGATAAGCATAAGTCAGGTCACCAGCATAGAGATTGGTAGTACCCAATTTCAAGTAAGCTCCTGTAAGTATATCCTTGAATCCAGACTCAGACTCAAACATCTTGTCAGCTGGGATTCTGTCCTTTGGTGTTACATCGAGCCAGTCATTGCAGGAAGTCATTGCTCCCATCACGACCGCCATCACCAATATATATAAATATTTCATATAATTCTTCGTATATTAAGTTTAGAATGCTACGTTCAATGAGAATGTAAATTGACGAGAGAATGGATAGTCGAGACCACGCTCACGCTTTACAGACGAGATATAGAAGAGGTCTTCCATCGTAAAGCCCAACTTGGCAGATGTCAATCCCCAGTTCTTGATAAACTTTGTATTGCGAGTGTCCGCACGATAATAGAATGAAAGCGTACTACCTTGGAACACATTCTCATCCATCACGAAACGTGAGGTGGCACGTGTATTCTGTCCATGAGGATTGAGAGCCTGGAACTGAGCATGATCACCAGGATTCTGCCAACGCAACTGAGTCACACGACGGTCGGCGTTATACACCAAGTCGGCATTCTCCACCTTATCTACCAAAGTCTGGTTATAGACCTGTCCACCAAACTTATAGTGGAAGCTCACATCCATCCCCCATCCCATATAGGTGAAAGAAGAGTTAATATAACCTTGCCATGTAGGCTCAGTATTACCCATAGGAACAGCATCCACCCCACTATAATTAGCAGCACTAGTCAACTCACCGTTACGCTTTACAAGAATCTCGCTACCAGATGCTGGGTCAATGCCCAAAGAAGGAACAACCCAGATACTAGACATAGAGTATCCTTCCTCATAACGTGGCAAAGGACTATTCTCCAAATTCTTGGTGCTAATCTCATTGATGTGTCTCATTGCCTCAGATATCTCTACAAGTTTATCTTTGTTATGAGACCCATTCACTGTAATCGTCCAATAAGACTGTTTGGCAGGGTTACGATAAGGAATACCTGAGAGACTGATTTCCCAACCCTTGTTCTCTATTTTACCCACATTTTCTGGATAACTGATAAAACCTGTAGATGGGGCCAAGGTTACATTAGTAACCAAATTATTGGTCACCTTATTATAATGCTCGATACGAGCTGTGATACGATGATCGAGGAACCCCAACTCCAAAGCAAGGTTGGTATTCTTGGTAGTCTGCCACTTCAAGTTCTCGTTGTGCATCGCCATGATTTCAGCACCAGTGCCATCTGATGAGAAATAAGGGAGAAGCAAGCTATATTGATAATAGCTATGTGCTTGATATGGAGAGAATCCCTGAGAACCTGTCGTACCATAAGTTCCACGAATGACAAAATCAGAAAGCCAAGGAATATCCTTGAAGAAAGCTTCCTTCTTCACATCATAACGAAGACCCGTTGACCAGAATGGTGCCCAACGGTTGTTGGTACCAAACTCGGAGGAACCATCCAAGCGGACATTGAAATCCACAGAGTACTTATACATATAGGAATAACCAGCACTGAGCACCCAACCGATAGAGCGGCTTGTGTTGTCGCTATTGCCCGATGCTCCCTGCTCATTGAACTTCTTGCCGAAATTCAAGTCATCCATGTTGTCGTTAGGGAAACCTGTAGCATAAGTACCATAAGAGTCGCTTGTATTCTCCAAGATACTCATACGAGCATTGGTCGTGATATAGTGTTCCTTGATTTGTTTGTTCCAACTAGCAGTCAAATCTACTCCCCAGTTGACTGCTTCGTTTTGTGTACGGCGATAGTCACCCTTCAAGGTAGGATCTGTAACACCATCGAAAGCTGTGTGCTGAGCAGGACGGAACACATCACGATGTCCTACACTCTTGGAGAGCGAGAAAGCACCCTCAAGACGGAGTTCATTGGTAGGATTATATTCCACCTTAAACAACTCACGTACAGAGAAGTTAGTACTTTTATCCTTACTATGGAAAGTAGTATTGTAAAGAGGATTAGCATAAGAAGCCACCGAGCTATTAGTACCCGAGAAATCATCAAGCATCTTCTTCATATTGCCATTCTCATCGTATGGAGTCAAGTATGGGTTTAACTTAGTATATTGGCTGAAACTACCATAATTAGACTCATTGGCTGTAGAATTTTCAAGCGTAATACTGTTCTTCAACAAAACCTTCTTGAGACGATACTGGAAATCGAGCATACCTGTAAGGACATCACGCCCACTATTTCTCATCACACCAGGAGAGTTGTTGTAACCAACATACATACGATAACGCAAAGCTTCGTCACCACCCTCCAAGGTGACGGTATGACGCTGTTGTATGGAAGTACGCAAAGGCTTACTGAGCCAATAGGTATCAACTCCAGACAAAACATTGTTGAGCTTAGACTGATAGAGCTGCCACTTCTCGATGGTCTCGCCACCCTCAGTATAAACGCCAGCTTTTAGTTCGGCATCCAACTTCTCCTGGGCATTCATCAAGTTATAACCACTCAAGTCTGGAGCCTCGATACGCATCTCGCCACCGTATGTCACCCAAATCTTACCTGGTTTCGGTGTTTTGCTTTCTATGACGATAACACCATTTGCTGCACGCGAACCATAGATAGCGGTAGCAGCAGCATCCTTCAACACAACGATGGATGCCACACGGTCTGGGTCAAGATCAGATAAAGTTTGGATAGAAATCTCAAAACCATCCATGATAAGGAGTGGTTGGTTAGCGTATGTCTCATACTCACCTTGCACAGCCTGTACATCAGAGCTAGTTGTACCTAAATCCATGTTGGCACCACCACGCATACGCATATCAGGAAGGCTATTTGGATTGGAACCGTTTAGGTTATTTTCGACGATGTTCAAACCTGGAGCCATTGCAGCAATGGACTTAGCAATATTATTGGTACTAAATTTCTTTAAGTCTTCTCCCTTGATTGTAACAGCAGAACCAGTAAATCCCTCTTTCTTACGGTTGAACATACCTGTTACGACCACGTCATCAAGTACTTGCTTATCCTCCTCTAACTTGATAACAAGATTATCTATATTTTTTCTACAATTTACAAAATAGGAAGTTGTTTTCATACCAAGATACGAGACAACCAAAGTTTCTCCTGCACCCTGATTTAACTCCAATGAAAATCGACCATTTACATCAGTAACAACGGCTACATCTTTATTTCCAGAAACTTGAACAGTAGCTGCAGGAATAGTTTCACCATTATTATCAACGACTTTACCCACAATGGTCACTTTTTTATCTGCGTTTATTGATATGTTAGAAGATAGATTTTTTTTTTCTTTTACCGAGATAAAACCATTGTGTTTGGTATAAGTCACAGGAAGTCCTTTCAGCACTTGGGTCAAGGCATCTGTGATATTCGTCGCCTTCACAGTGGCATTGACCTTGTACTTGTCCAAGTCCTCGTAAGAAAAGACTATTTTCATACCAAACTTTTCTTCCAACTGCTTTAATACAGTTGTCAAAGGCTTGGAGTTGATTACTTGCTCATACTTCACCTGATGCGTTTGAGCCACAACATAATTGCTTCCCAAACTTGGTGCCATCAATGCAAAGCATGTCAAAAAAAGAAGTTTCTTCTCTCTCATATCTGCACTATTATTGATTAGTATTATGGAACAAAATATGTTCCTTTCTCTTAAAATTATGCAAATATGACGTACCACTCCTCACACAGGGCACCCCAATTGTTACTTTTTTATAGGAAAAACTTTCTTTTTGAAATATTTTCCTATAAAAAAGCTATAATTATGCTATTTGATTTTGTTATTCTATCACAATCACATTGTTTCTCAACTTTACATGGATGTCGGAACACTCATTGAGGATATTATTGAAACATATCCTTCAGCGTGACTTGATTCTGCACTATAAAGCTGTTCGCATTCTTCTGCACTCCTTCACAAGTAATCAGTGTAACACGGATAGAGCTTTTGGTTCCAGTACCATTGATGAAGCTGTCCACTCTATGCTCCAATTTTTCACGTTCAGTTTTAGTCATGACATATTCTCCTCTGCAAAATTTCATCTCACAGAGATTGACACAACGGTCAGCTCGGTCAATAACCAAATCTATCTGAGCCCCTTTCTCCACGGTCTTCGGAGTTCGCCAGGAATAAACCGATGTTTGGACACCGCTAATCTTCAACGCATCTTTGATTTTGGAAACATGATTCAGGCAAAGTATCTCAAAAGCAAAACCACTCCAAGCATGATAAAGTGGGGTATTGATGCTATGCGACCAAAAACTCTCATCCTGATACTTGCATCTTTCCCGTATGTGATAGCAGAAGTGCAAAAAAGGATCCACCAATTGATAAGTTACCATTCTCTTCTTGCCATCAAAAGGAAGATACTGGCGGATAAACCTACATTCTTCCAACTCCTTGAGCATACTCGTAAACTTCGCATTGTTATGAAGATGGGTTTGCTCCAGCAACTCATTGCGTGTGAGTCCTTTTCCTTTGGAAGACAAAGCTGCTATGATGCTCACATAATCCTCACTGTGCTTGAAGAGAGAACGGAAGAGATTATCTTTTTCCGAACGCAGTTCGCCTGTGCTGGTAAAAAGCAACCTGTCAACATTCTGTGCAACGCTCTCCTCCTTGTTAGCAAGGGAAAGATAAAATGGAACCCCACCAAACACCATATAGTATTCAGCTACCTCACGGTCCGAATATCCAAAACCATACGCATGGAAATACGCACGACACTCACCCAGCGAAAATGGCTCTATAAGCATTTGATGAGTTACACGATTGTGAAGGCCTCCATGATTATTGATTAAATTGTCAAGCATCCACGATGCTGCACTGCCACAAGCAATTAGTTTAATATCTTGTCTAGCAGAAGCCCAACTGTTCCAAAAATGTTCCAAGGCACTCACAAAGTCAGACTTAGCTGTAGCCATCCATGGGAGTTCGTCGAAGAAGAGAATCTTCGTATCAGCAGCAACTGTCTCTAAATACCTCTCCAACTGGTCAAATGCCTCCAACCAGGTACTGCTTTTCTCCGCACCTGCATAAACTTTACGCAAACTTAGATAGAAGTTCATCAATTGCTCTTCTTGCCCTACATTTTCCATGCCTGTAATGGAGAAACAAGTCTTATCGGCAATGGTTCGGCGCACCAAGTATGTCTTTCCTACTCGGCGGCGGCCATATACTGCAATAAACTCAGAACGTCCTGAGTTTATATATTCCATAAGAGCCTTTTGCTCTTTCTGCCTTCCTATCAACAATTCCTTCATAAGCCTTTTTTATTTCAGAATAGTTTCTTGGGCGAAAACAGCCCTAAATCAGGATGCAAATATAATAAAACAAATTGATTTCAGCAACTTTTAAGAACAAAAACTGCTGAAATGCACATCAAGAGACACCGTTTCAGCAACTTTTAAGGATAAAAACTGCTGAAACGCATATTATTTCATTCTATCACGATTACATTGTTCTTCAACTTCACATTGATGTCCGAACACTCATTGAGCAACTTCAGGGCTTCATCCAAGCTATCATTCAGATTACACATATAATGGAAATGCTTGTTGAGCAAGTGCTCGTCCCTGCAAACAATGCTCACGTTATAGACACGACCAAGCTGTTGTAAGATGGTGCGCAAGGTAGCATGGTCGAAATACAGGATTCCATCCTTCCAACTCGTAAAGTCCTTGGGATTGACATCCTGGACCTTTACATTGCCACTTTCCACATAAGCATCTTGGTTAGGAGCTATCCTCACCTTCTCATGATTCAACGACACCTCCACGGAACCTTGCACCAAGGTGACATGCACATCCTCATCATTGTAACAACGGAGATTGAATTCCGTACCCAATACTTTGGTAGATACGGTGTTGGTCTTGATGACAAAAGGATGGGCTGCATCGTGATGCACCTTGAAATATCCCTCGCCACTAAACTCTACCTCTCGATATTCCTTACTGAAATTCTCAGGATATTTCAATATGCTCTTAGCATTCAAGCAAACTTCGGTACCATCGGGCAAGGTCACGGTCTTCTGTTCATTGGCTGCGATGGTTATCATATTCACCTTTCCTGTTGCCATATTCTTGATCTTCTCCAAGAAGGTTGGCTTTTCGGCAGGTGCTTGAGGTTGCATGCTCTCTTGCTTATACGCGATCGGCTTCTTTACAGATGGAGAATTGTTCCACATCCACATTCCCACAACAAACACGATGACAGCTGCACAGGCTGCTGCATAACGCAATATAGAAATAATCCGAGTCCTCTTCTTAGGCTTAAACTGATTCCATGCCGCATCGACATCGGGCTTGACACCCATCTTGCGATTGGCAGCTTCATCCAAATCCAATATATCGCATAGCATCTCCTTACCCTCCTCTGATTCCAGGAGTGCATCCAAAGCCTCGTTCTCTTGCGAAGAGTTGTCCAGAGCTTCTAAGATTTGCAGTTGTATATCTTGATTTTCTTTCATCGGATTTCTATTAGTATTAATAAAACGAACTAATTCAAAAAAACGGCACCTCTAATTATTTATAATAAGTTAGAAGACGTTAAGGTTAATAAAATTTCCGGTCTCGGAATTTCTGCCGCATATAACTGAGTGCCTGCATGATATGCTTCTTGACTGCACTCTCGCTGATATTCAATTCTTGAGCCACCTCCCGATATTTCTTGCGCTCCACATAACAGAGCCTTACGATTTGCTGGGTTCTGGGAGTCAGCTCCTCCAAGGAATCCATGATGGCTTTTATCTTTTCCTCCCTGACATCCCAATAGTCAGGATTGAAACTCTTTACCTCCACAGACTGCATACTCATCTGTACATAGCGACTTCTGATATCCTTTTTTCTGATATAATCCAAGCAGACGTTCTTCACCGCTGTCATGAGATAGGAGGAGATATTATTGACTTCTTCTTTCTTCTGTCTCCGCCAAACGAGTTCGAAGGCATCTGACACGACATCCTTGCTTGCCTCGTCATCATGCAAGATGCGCAAAGCAAGATAGTATGCCTTGGAGTAATTCTCCTTAAACAATGCCTCAAAACTATATTTTTCCATCAGTCAGAATAAATGACAAACTTGTCTTCGACGAGCTCATTTGTCATAATGCTATCTTTAAAATTTAATGCAAAGATAACTATTTTTTCTCATTTTTACAAGTTTCATCGAATATATTCGATAAAAAGTGGGCATTTTTATCGAATATACTCGATGAAATGTACAAAACTTTAGTTAATTGACCTTTTGATAAACTGTCGTATCGCCTAATTTAGACAACAGAGTTATTTTAGTACTACTTATCTCTACTATCTTGAACCAAAACACACTATTGTCAACATATTGGATAATATAACTACCCTTTCGATTCTTTCCTATCTGTGAACTATCAAATGTTTTGGGAATTGAAGAAGAGAGATAATACTTTAAAGGGAATTGAAACTCCTTCTTGTTTTTTCTTAAACTTTGTTGTCGTCGTACGAGTAGTCGTCGTGAAAGACATACCTCGTTCACAATAATCAGAAACAGGACTTACTAATTTCCATTTTGTCCCATTAAGTTCTGACGTAGCAATCTTCTGAGCATGACACACCATGCTCAGAAGGAAAACTATTAACAAAAGCAATAAATGTTTCTTCATCCAATTCAATATACTTTGCCATAAATCAGCACATCACCTTGTGGAGTTGAAAGCTTCAACTGACTACTGCTAACGCTCAAAATTTTAAAAGGCACAACCCTCTTGCCAACATACTTTATAATATAAGTTCCTGAGTTACTTTTCCCTACTAAGCTTTGATTGAAAGTTGTAGGAATTGCAGTTGCAAGGTAAAATGGATAAGAGTTACTGAAGAAACGTTTCGTTTCCTTAGTTTCTCCTCGCTTCACATAGTGGGAACTAGAAGTATTCGTCATTTCCGTGCTTGTAAAGGACATTGTTTTTTCACAATAGTCAAATACAGGTTTAGTTAATCTCCACTTAGTACCAACTAATTGACTCAAAGATACTGTTTGTGCATTACACGTTATACTCAAAAGTACAATAAACAGCATTAATAGATATTTTTTCATTTTTTTATTACAAATATTGATTTTAAATAAAAATCCTCAAACTTACGAGTTTCATAAGATCCATCAGAAGGGTCGACAGTTTGGAAGTCTCCAGTGTCACTAAAATAACCCACAATAAAAACTTCATGAGCCGTACTCCCATCAGAACCATTCTCTGAAGAAGCGATAACGGGATAACCTTCTGATATATATCCCATAATCTCATATGGAAAATAAACATGTTCAACATCAAATCCACATTCAGTAAAAAACTTTTCCATATTTTCAATTAATACTCCATCAATTGTTAAATCACTATTAAACAGAGCAATGTATTGATCTTCAAAACAAATTCTTTCTGGAAGATAAGAGTCATAAGTTAAACTTCCATATAGATAATTAGAAACATATTCTAATACAGTTGACACACAACCCATTTTTGTATTTTGAGAAGGCCATGAGGCTGGAAGAGTTATAAAACTTTTTCTGTTAATGTCTATTTCATTTTCTGAAGGTGAATGTGTTCCTAAAGGTTTCATAGCTGAAAAATAAAAATTATTTTCACTATTTCCAACATTAGGAATATCGTCATCATCATCCCACCAACCATCGTCATCATCGCTGCTATCATCCCATGAATCGTCATCATCGCCATAATCAGTTCTCCACCAATCATCATCATCGTCCCAAGAATCATCATTATCTGGAGTAATGTCAACTTCGGGTAAATCTATTTCCCAAGCATAATCGTCATCATCATCATTCCACCAGTCATCATCATCATTATTATTATACCAACCTTCATCGTCATCATCCATATCGTCATCCCAACATGCATAGGAATGGATAGGCAGCGACAAAGATATAACTATTATCAATAACTTAATCCATTTCATACGTTAATTTTTACAAATGAATAAATTTAAATACCTCACGCACGCCTTTTCCATCTACTTTGAGGATATACTCCCCTGCAGAAAGGGTAGAATGGAATGACAAACTATTGCTACCAGCATTCAATTGATGTGTACCATAATCTGCGACTTTTATGCCTGCAAGATTGAATATCGATACATTCACATTTGTAGCAGAAGTAACACTTAATGTTACTGTGAAATCATCTTGTACAGGCAATGGAGAAACGCTTACTCTTCCATCTAGCAGTACATTACTTATATTAGTTGTTGTCCCATCACGTTGCAATGTCAACATAACTGGTTTCAAGGCACAGTGCTTACTAGCATTCAAACGGTTAACATAGGCGTACAAAGTGTTATTATCGGATGACTTTTCAAAGGCGATGGATAATGGAATCCATTTGTATAGCTTATCTGCCTTACAGATATGTTCTTTCTGCCATTTGTTGTTTAACTGCTTGTCAGACCTAAAAACAGATATGACAGAGTCGTTTTGAAGGCAAGTTACCACAAGGCAGGTATCTTGGGAAACATCTATGGCTATAGACTCCTCTGACAAAACTCTAGTTTTGCTCCAATCATAAATAGCCATCGTACCTTTCCAAGAACCTAACACATCAAAAGTGTTCTCAACTTTCCCCCTTGCATAGCTTCTCTTTGCTTTTGCAAGAGCAGGCTTAGAAGCTGCTAAGTTATTTTGCTTGATGATGGAATCTAACTTATTGAAAAGAGTCATATCCACAGTCCAGCCATGTCCATTTTTCACAGCCTTATTCAAAAACTCCTTTGCTTTTGAATAATCAGGAGTACCCCCAAATCCATAGGCATAATAGTTGGCCAACAAGAAGTCACACTTCGCGTTGCCTTTCTCAGAACCTTTCAGTAATATTTCTTCGGCTTTTTGGTAATTTTGCTTCACACCTTGCCCTTTATACAACATATTTCCAGCACCATAGCATCCTCTAGCATTTCCCATACGAGCGGCACGCAAATACAACTTAAAAGCTAGAGATTTGTTAGTTTTGGTACCTAGACCATACTGATAGACATAAGCCATGGCACACATTGCCTTAGTATCATTGGAAAGACAAGCTTTCTTTAATAAAGAATAAGCAGCTCTATAATTCTTAGACACACCCTCACCATTCAAGAACATACAGCCTAGTTCTCTTTGAGCATCAGTATTTCCTTTTTTAGCTAGATAACTATAAATTTTGGCAGCACGCTCCAAATTTACATCGGTATTGATGCCATAACGAACCCTTTTGGCATATCTCAACAACTTGCTCGGACTAATAGAATCCAAACTTACGGCATTGGTGTAAGTAGAGGACAATAGGAGCATGGTCAATAACAAAAAGACTTTCAATTTTCTCATAATGTTCAATTTTACCAGTTAATACTACCATTTGAAATCTTGCCTTGTCCTTTCTGCTTCTCTCGTATGTTGCTTTCAAGAAGAGCCTTAGGAATCAAGTTCTTCAGACGGCTGATGTTCTCTTTCTGTTTCTTGATGTCATACTTGTCACGAGCATATACGATTTTCTCGCTCATCAAGTAGGCAAAGATTGCCTTACGCTTCAACTTTAGCTCCAAATCAGAATACTCATTTGCCTCTTTGAGCAAACTTAACTTGTAGTCGGTCTTTGCCTCGACTTCTGGAGTGGAAGTTACCTCAATGTACTTGTTACGTTGTGACTCTGTGAGAGTTGTCATCAAGGTCTTGTTAAACTCCTTTCCTGCCTCGTATTTGATACGAGCAGCAGCCTTGGCATCTTTCACTTCATACAAGGCTGAGTCTATTTTGGCATTGTATGCATCATAAGCCGTTCTGATTTGCTGTTCTTGCTGGTTAGATAACTTGACAATCTTGGTAATCTCTAAGATTTTTCTGTCGGAACGCTGACCTTCTGAGGTGAGGGTACCTGCATTGGCAATACTCATCGTCATTGCCAATGACACAGTTAAAAACAATTTGTTCATTGGTTTATAGTTATTAGGTGTCCACAATAAAGTGAACGATTTACAAATATAGCTTTCCGGTATAGGTTACAGTTCCATTAGTGATTTGAAGTTCATACTCACCTTCCAAATTATCAGGTAGAGTTATGGTATTAATTGAAAGAAAATAGGCATATTCCTCTCCATTCTCGCCCACCAAGGTTAATGTATAACCAAGCATTTGATTGGGTACCGTTATCACTTGACCTGTCAAGTCAATACTTAATGGACGCTTAGGCATCCTACTGCCTCTAGTGTTTTTTTGTCCTGTATAATCAAAACTACTATATAAATAGTATGATTTTGCCTCTGTAGGGTTAGCCCAAAAGAGCATTGCCCCCCCGAATAAAATTAAAAAATACTTTTTCATGTTTTGTTATTTTTGATTTTGACCGCAAAATTATCGGTTTATTTCAAAAATAGCAAACAAATGAAGCATTCATAATTTACAAAACTTTACAAGCCTTCTGAAAGAAGCTATCTTTCAGAGGCTTATAAAATATTTACAAGAATTTACAAGCATGGGGTTGCTTATAAAATATGATGAATATAATCGTCAAAATCTTTCCCATTACCAGAATTTCCACAAACTTTAGCAAGCATTCTTCTGCGAGAATTTGATATATCCGATAGGGATGTTCCTATAAAAGAACTAATAGTGGAAGGAGAAAAATGAAGTTTTACCAACAAACAAATATGATATTCCTTGGTATTTAGTTTTTGCTTTAAACCAGCAAAACCAGTCACAAGTTTTTCTATTGTTTCTTCCAAATTAGCCCAATCAGTCTTTGTCATTTTCTCTTGAGGATGATTCTCCAAGTAAACAAGTTTATGATATACAGATGATTGTTTGAGTTGTTTTTCCAAATCCAAGAGATTGCGCCCCACATTCGCCTCTTCATACTTTTTTACTTCAGATTGTAATTTTTGTATAGTCTCCTCTTTCTCCTTGACAAAAGTTGTAATCGTATTCTCCTTCAAATTCTGAAGCTTAGCTAATTCTTGTTGGGCAACATTCAATTGTAGGATGCTATCATTGTACATTTTTTGTACCATCGCTATTCGTTGGTTTCTTTGTTGCATCTTTTTTCTATAAATGGAAGAAGATACTACAAATACCAATATTGCACTAATGGCAACGATATAGATTATTCCCATCTGGTGCTCTGTTCTCAGTTGAGCTTGATTTGCTACCTCTTTATTCCTATTATAATCGTACATCGCTTGGATCTGTTGCAATTGTCCATGCCTTGTAGCAATCAAATCTGAATCATTATATGCAGAACTCAGCAAGGCATACTTAGCTGTTAGAATAGGATTGTTGGTTTTGGTATAATATTGTGCTAATCCTCTTGTAGAAGCAGCTAAATTACTGAAAGATTTGCTTTGCTCAAAGCTTTGGTTTAGACATAAATACGCAGAATCCAGTTTTTCTACAGTCAAATAGTATAATCCTTGCTCATAAAGCACATAGGCATAAGAGTCTTCCCAATTAGAATTACCTTTATAATGGGTTGATTGGTATGCCTCAAAAGCTTTCTTGGCTTCTTTGATTCTATTTTTCTTTAGATAATATTCAAAATTACAACCAAAAGCGATTTTAGAATCCACAAAATATCCATAACGATTGAATAATTTAGCGGCTTGGTTATTTATTATAATCGCTGAGTCTAATTTATTTTGGTTTGCATAAACAGATTGCTTATTTTGGTAATACCGAATAGCATTCAAAGTATCTTTTGCTAAATAAGCATACTTTACTGCTTTATCTAAAGAAGCTAATTCTTGGTATGGAAGATGTTGTTTACTAAACAGTACTCCCATCTGACTATACACTCTGCAAAGTGTAGCATAGTCACAATTCTTAACCGTTGTATCAGCCTGTTCTGTCGCCTTATTATAGTACTCTAATGCCATCGGAGCCTCATGCAGGTCTCGATACACACATCCCAACACATAATAAGCTAACATTCTGTCATTCGCCGAACCATGATGCTCATAATAATTCACAACGTCCAACATGATACTGTCCGATGTAAAAGCAATATCAGCCTTATTCATCGCCTTGTGATAAAGCAACTCATAACGCATCTTCTGACTTCTAGTAAACGCAGTAAGTTCAGGCTTGACATCATCAAGCAATTGGATGGCAACCTTAGCTGAATCGTCATCTACATTCATCAAGCTATCAGCTTTTGCTAATAGTTGGTCATACACCTTATTACCTGTGCATGAAACAATTAGCATGGATAAAAATATTATCCATGCTAACCCCATATTTGATTTTCGTAAATTCATTAGTAGTATAAGATACTTAAATTACTTCACCACCGAAGTAATTGGATTTCTCACACCCTTCATACCAATCAAGAATGCCTTGGCACTACCAAACTTCAAGAACATATCCAGGCGTACTGGCACGTGGTTGGCATCGTCGGTGACATAGAAATCAACGATTTTCTTGTACTTTCCTTTCTCATACTCCATATAAGCCAAGCGCAAGCAACGATACTTCACACCATTGTCTGCCTTGATGGTCTCCCTGCCAGCAAAACGAATCTGCGCAGGTGTACGACCATCTCCATCGACGATAGGAAACTTAACCACATATCCTTTCTTCCAATTGGCAGGGTCGAAACTACGGGCACGAAGGAAAATGTTCAGCATATCATAGACACAATCCTCGTAGGTCTCATTCTTCCAGGAATGCGTACCGTCATTTCTCTTACGATGCATCTTGACATGGCACTTGCCACCCGAATAGCTGTAAAAATCCTCATCCACCGTATATCGCTTGCCCTCACGAGCTCCCTTGCGGAAATACATTGGAGCCATGTCGGTACCTGTATAGCACAACAAGGTATCACGAAGTACAAAGAAATCATCCACTTTCTTGTTGCCCCTCGTTACCAAGGAGGTACGATAAGCAGGCTTGCCATTCTTGGTACTCTGGATGATAGACATACTGGCTGTACCAGCCTTCACCCAAACAAACTTCCAGTTGTAATACAAGTTGTAGGTCAAGAACTCTCCCGACTTGAAGGCTGTATTACGGAAAGTACACTGGGCAGACACCGTAGTGCTGACCATGAGCAGTAAAACTGCTATCCACAATGACTTGATATTCTTCATAACTTATCACATTTTAGGAATGTATTGTATGCCAAGCTTCTTGGCACGCTCTGCATTCTGGTTCTTTACTTTCTTCTCCTTGTCTGGCTTCTGCTTGGTGATGGCACCTGGCTTCTGTTGTGAGAGGGGCTTTTCCGTAGGATTCCATGATTCGGTAATATCCCACTTCGCCTTACACTCGATGAAGGTAGGATAGTAATATACTTCCTCTGCCTGTTGGTCCTTGTCATAATCACCTGTGTCCCACTTGCCATTGCCATTCCTATCCACTATCAAGCGCATATAGTATTTCTCAGGCTTCAGATAGTAGAACTCAGCCACACCATTGACAGCCTTGACTTCCTTGATGACTTGGTCTTGACCATTGAGCAACTGCACCAACAAGGGTTGGTCATTCAAACTTGTGATGTTGACCAAGAGCGTACCATACTCATCGAGCGAAGACACCTTGAATCCTTGTTTGATAGGATTGGATACCAATCCATAAATATCCTGGAAGGCTGCAGAATCCACCTCCAAACTGTATTCGATGTCTGGTCGCCACTCTCCCATCAGTTCGTATTCCCTGTTCTTGTTCGGAATCGGTCTGAACTCGAATGGTGCCCTGTACCAAAGGGTATCATGCTTGGCATAAAGGTGGATGCCCGCCGTATCAGCCTTCGCCAAAGGCGTAGGGAAGGTAAAGCGCACATTCTTGTCGGGGTCGAGCTGTGAAGATACACCCACTTGCACCTGCAATGGTTTGGCAGGCATGATGGAGTCGTATGGCTCACCCTTCTTCTTCAACTTTTCCTGCTTCTTCGTCCAATCCTCCAGTTCCTTATTCAACTGCTTCAGACGCTTGGCGTAGGGTTGCCTGGATAGCAATTCCAAGGTATCCACCTTATCCACCAAGACACCGGTGCTATCCGTCATGCGATAAGCCATTTCCACCTGAAGTGTATCTTGGTTGACCAAGGCTGTATCTCTCAACCAATAAGTTATCGTATCTTTCTTTTCCGTTGGTTCTATGATAAAAGCATCTTTCTCATCAAAGTTCAAGCCCCTGAGAGTTGGCAAGATAGAATCTCCATAACTAAAGAACAAAGAGAAATTATTAGCTTCCTTGCGCTCCGACTTCAAGAAGAAACGGTCGGTAAGAGGGGCAGTAAATGCTCTCAGCACTATGTTGTCGGGCAAGAAATGCGTATAGTTCACTTGGTCGATAGACTTGATGTGAAGCGAATCTACCCACGTAGTGTCTTGTCGAACGTCTGGCTTTGACGATGGTACGATAATGTCATGATTGAACGCCAGCTTCTCGCTCTTCTGATTGTACATATAGTTGCCGTCCATGTCCTGTAGGGCATAGATGCGATAAGAACCAGGCGCGATGCCCTTGATGACAAAGCGACCTCGGCTATCGGTACGACTCACACGGAGCATCGGTTTGGTCTTGAAAGCAGAATCTGCCTGGTCGCTGTACAGACCTACCAAGATGCCCTTGATAGGTTCCAAATTCTCAGACTCCAGCACATATCCCGACACTTCCATCGTATCGATGACTTCGCCCGTGGAAAAACTATAAGTAAAGTTTCCCATCGGATTATTCTCGTTGTTATCACTGATGGCATCCGAGAAGTCGATGGTATAAGTCGTGTTGGGTTTCAGAGAATCGACCAGGGAAACGGTGATTTTCTTGCCTGCCGACTTGATTTCCGGTGTTTCCATTTGGGGAGGCGACACGACCACCTTCTCTGAAGGATTATCAAGTTTGATAAACTCATCGAAGAAGATGCTCACCTTCTTGGATTTCACATTGACTCCCCCATCGGCAGGATTGGCACCTATTACCTTAGGAGGTGTCTCATCGTACCATCCACCATCAGGCTGTCCCATCTTGGCACAAGAGACCAAAAGCAAAAAGGCAAGCGCATAGAGAGGAAGGAACAAAGAGTTATCCCTGTTCTTGCTATTTCGAGTGAACCATTCTAATATCTTTTTCATTGATACTTACCTTTCTGTTTTATATAATATGATTAATTCATCTGAAGCATCTCGTCGATGTTCTTTCGGCTGTTGCTCAAACGTGGAATCTTATGCTGGCCTCCCAACTTGCCCTTGCTCTTGAGCCAGTCGTTGAAGAGATTAGGACGAGCCTTCACTATCTCCAGATGCTGCAAAGTCACGTCATGGAATCGCTTCGCCTCATAGTCGCTGTTGATTTCCTGCAATTTCTTGTCGAGCAAGCTTGCGAACTCATCAAGGTTCTCAGGTTCCTTGGAGAACTCTATCAACCACTGGTGACGACACTTGGCATTGCTGTCCATATAGACAGGTGCCGCAGTATATTCCGCCACTTGTGCCCCCGTCTTCTCACAAGCAAACTTCAAGCCCTTCTCGGCATTGTCCATGATGAGTTCCTCGCCAAAGGCGTTGATGAAATACTTGGTACGGCCTGTGATGACAAACTTATATGGGTTCTTGCTGGTAAACTTGACAGTATCTCCTATCAAGTATCTCCACAAACCGCAAGAGGTGGTAATGACCATCGCATAGTTCTTGCCTATCTCCACGCCCTGAAGAGGAACAACAGTAGGATTGTCCGTTCCAAACTCATCCATCGGAATGAACTCATAGAAGACATCATAATCTATCATGAGCGACATCGCCGGGTCGCTAGGGTCATCCTGCAATCCGAAGAATCCCTCGCTGGCATTGTAGGTCTCCATATAGTGCATGTTAGGAGAAGTGATAAGCTGCTCATACTGTTGGCGATAAGGCGTGAAGGCGATGCCACCATGGAAGAACACCTCCAGGTTAGGCCACACCTCCTCCAAATGTTTCTTGCCTGAGAGTTCCATCACACGCACCAACACGCTGAGCATCCAACTTGGCACGCCAGAGATGTTGGTCACGTTCTTGTTCAATGTCTCATGGGCGATGCGGTCACGCTTCACCTCGAAATCACTCAGGAGAGCCGTCTGCTTGTTAGGCACACGCACCATATTGGCAAGCGGATTGATATTCTCGATGAGAATGGCACTGAGGTCGCCCACCAAACTGCCCGATACATTGTAATTAGGCGAATGGCTTCCTCCGAGAATCAGGCTCTTGCCATCGAAAATCTTACTCTTCGGGTTGTTACGGAGATAGTATGCCACCGCATCAAATCCACCCTTGTAGTGGATATTGTGCAAACCATCATGAGAGACAGGAATAAACTTACTCTTGTCGTTGGTGGTGCCAGAAGACTTGGCATACCATTTCACGGTACCAGGCCACAGGATGTCTTGCTCTCCATGGCGCATACGGTCGATGTCACCCTTCAACTCCTCGTAAGTGTTGACAGGAACATTCTTGACAAACTTCTCGTAACTATCAGTCGTATTGAGTAGGTGCTTAACGCCATATTCTGTATTCTTGCCCTTTTTCAAAAGGCGCATGAGTGCTTCATGCTGCAATCGCTCTGCATCATGTACATACTTCTCCAACTCCTTCTGACGAGGTTTGAAGACGTTGCTAACTATCGTTGTTAAACTCATAAAGTGATATTAATATCTTTTGAGTTGCAAAATTAACCTAAACTTTTCACATAGAGAAAGTTTTTACTATTTTTAATATTAAAAGAATCTTACTAAAATGGAAAATAGAGATAAAGACACACAGAAAATAGAACATGAATCTATACAAATAATCTGCGCTAACACACATTTTCAGATACGTTAGCGCAGATTATCCGCAAATAATTTGCGCTAATGGTCACTTTTTTGTATCTTTGCGCAGAAAATAAGAAATAAAAGTATGGAACAGAAGTTGGTAGGGAGAGAAGTCGAACTTGAAGACCTCAACAAATATTTGAACTCCGATAAATCAGAGTTCATTGCCGTTTACGGCAGAAGACGTGTAGGAAAGACTTTTCTCATCAGAAAAGCCGTGAAGGACCATTTTGCCTTCTTCATGACAGGAATGCATGGAGTAGGCAAAAGCGAGCAGCTTATCAACTTTGGCATCGCTCTGCAAAAATATACTCACTCCGCAACTCTCCAAACTTTCAAGAGTTGGCTGTTGGCATTCTATGCACTTGAGCAATACTTGGAATCGCTTCCCCAAGGCAAAAAGGTAATTTTCATAGATGAATTACCTTGGATGGACACTGCAAAATCAGGATTTATCCCTGCTTTGGAAAACTTTTGGAATAGTTGGACTGTACTGCGTAATGACATCAAACTCATTGTTTGTGGCTCTGCTACTTCTTGGATGATCAACAACTTGATTCGAAATCGTGGAGGATTACACAACCGCCTGACCCACCACTTGGTACTCAAACCTTTTACACTACATGAGTGTGAAGAATACTTCCAAACCTATCACTTCGGATATAGCAGAAAACAGATTGCAGAATGTTATATGGTGATGGGTGGAATACCTTATTATCTATCCATGATGGACAAATCGAAGAGTTTGGCACAAAACATTGACCAGCTATTCTTTGCTGAAAATGCAGAATTAAAAGATGAGTTCGACGAACTATACCGTGCTTTGTTCAAAAAATCTACAGACCATATCGCCGTGGTTACTGCCCTTGCCAACAAGGGTATTGGCATGACACGTCAGGAATTGGTAAAATCGTCTGGCCTTACAGACAATGGTGCTTTCTCTACAGTATTAGAAGAGTTAGAACAATGCGGATTCATTCGTTTATATGAGCCATTCTCCACCAATACCAGAATGAGCGGTGATTCTCGTCAAAAACGAAATACACTATTTCAACTGATAGATTTCTACACGCTCTTCTACTTTAAATTCATCAAGTACAATAAATACCAAGACTCTCATTTTTGGTCTTCATCACAAAATACGCCCATGCACCATACCTGGATAGGACTATCATTTGAAATACTCTGCTTAAACCATATGGAGAGCATCAAACAGACCCTCGGCATATCGGGTGTTCAAACGATAGTGTGTTCCTGGCGTAGCAACAAAACAGAAAAGGGCGCACAGATCGACTTACTTATAGATCGCAAAGATGAAACCATCAATCTCTGTGAAATTAAATTCTATAATGGTCCATTTGAGATTAGTAAGGAATACGAAGAAAAGTTGCAAAATAAAATCAGTACCTTCTTAGAAGAGACAAAAACTAAAAAATCTCTCATTCTCACAATGATTACTTCCTTTGGGATAAAAGAGAATAAACACAGCGACATAGTGCAAAAGCAGATCACCATGGAGGATTTATTTGCGCAAAAAATATAATGAGACAATAAAGGCTCTAGCGATTGTTTATTTCGCTAGAGCCTTTATTGTCTGCCTTATTCCTCTGCAAATGCAGCGGCTTCGGCAGCGGCGATGATATCCTCACGGCTCTGTTCTTTCGGCTGTGCGGAAATATCGCTCAAGTCAAATTCATCTTCCTCAACCTGGGACAACGACTCGGCAGGTCGCTCTTGCGTAGCAACTACAGCCTTGTCCTCGAAGACTTCCTCCTTGAATACATTCTCATGCTTCTCAGGTTCCTTCTCCTCTGTATTCTGAGAGATGATGAAGTCGTTCTTCACCTCTGTATCAGGTACATTCTCCACAGGTTCCTCTTCCATCTTGGTTCTGTCTGCCTTGGCAGAGAACACAGCATCTATGTACTGCGGCTGCTTGCGCAACTTGTCGAGGGTGTCCTTGGATGCCTTCTGCTGGCTCTCCTTCTTGGAATAACCCTTGCCGACACACCCTTCTATACCTTCTATCACCACCTGATAAGTAAAGACGGGACTTCCATTCTTGTCCTTCTGCTGGTCTAGCATCACAAACTCCAGTTTCACGCGGTTCTTCTGGCTCCATTCGATAAGCTTGCTCTTGAAGTTGACCTCCTTGTAAGCCACCTTATCAATGTTTATCATTTGTGCCAGGATGCGCTTCTGCATGAAATACATACAGGCATCATAACCACGGTCCAGATAGACGGCGCCAACCAATGCCTCGAAAGCATTTCCTCCCATATAGCTGTTATGAGAAGAACTGTGTCCGTTGGAAAGTATCAATTGGTTGATTCCCATCTCCTGAGCCAACTTGTTGAGCGTGTCACGCTGCACCAACTTGCTTCGGGTGTTGGTAAGAAATCCCTCACGCTTGCCAGGGAAATGTTGATAGACGATATCACCCACGACGGCATCCAATACTGCATCACCCAAGAACTCCAGTCGCTCATTGTTGACAGGCTTGCCCTTGGCATTGCGATGCATGATGCTCTTGTGTAAGAGCGCCATCTTGTAATAGCTGATGTCGTGAGGATAAAAACCAAGAATCTGGTACAAAGAAAAATAAAGCTCTTTATCCTTGCGGAAAGAGAGCTTTATTCTATCTATAAAATTATTCAGCATACTTCTTGAATACTACACAGCAGTTGTGACCACCGAATCCGAAGGTATTGCTCAATGCAGCACGAACCTCACGCTTCTGAGCTTTGTTGAAGGTAAAGTTCAAGTTGTAGTCGAGCTCTGGATCGTCGTCACCCTCTTCATGGTTGATGGTAGGAGGAACGATGTCGTTCTTCACACTGAGTACACAAACCATAGCCTCCACTGCACCAGCAGCACCGAGGAGGTGACCAGTCATAGACTTGGTAGAACTGATGTTGAGCTTGTAAGCTGCGTCACCGAAGACAGCCTTGATAGCCTTAGCCTCAGAGATGTCACCTACGTGGGTAGATGTACCATGAACATTGATGTAGTCGATGTCCTCTGGCTTGAGGTTAGCGTCGGCCAATGCACGCTCCATAACGAGCTTAGCACCGAGACCCTCTGGATGAGAAGCAGTGATGTGATAAGCATCAGCACTCTCGCCCTCGCCTACCATCTCAGCATAAATCTTCGCACCACGAGCCTTGGCGTGCTCAAGCTCCTCGAGAATCAAGCAGCCAGCACCCTCGCCCATGATAAATCCATCACGGCTTGCGCTGAATGGACGTGAAGCATGCTCTGGGTCGTCATTACGTGTTGACAATGCGTGCATAGCATTGAAACCACCTACGCCACAAGCGCAGATAGCAGCCTCGGCACCACCGCTAACGATGATGTTTGCCTTGCCCAAACGGATCAAGTTGAAGGCATCAGCCAATGCGTTACTTGAAGAAGCGCACGCAGATGTAGTGGTGTAGTTTGGTCCGTGGAATCCGAAGTGGATGGAAATCTGACCAGAAGCGATATCTGCGATCATCTTAGGGATGAAGAATGGGTTGAACTTAGGACCGTTCTCCTCATGAGTAGCGAAATACTTCACCTCATCCTCGAATGTCTTGATACCACCGATACCTACGCCGAATACAACGCCAACGTTGTTCAAGT
>ERZ808245.222-NODE-222-length-32249-cov-6.437628_pt1 | contig 32249 bp, 32 predicted proteins | sample MGYA00521243_ERZ808245 | MGnify/ENA primary metagenome ERZ808245 (study PRJEB31516, sample SAMN03275576) | gut metagenome | biome: mammalia-associated habitat; material: feces | host: Papio cynocephalus | place: Kenya | collected 2012-07-07 ... | reverse complement strand
AGATGCTGTTCCCATTGATAACCTTCCCTTATGTCTGTCGAGTGATAGAGGCAGACGGAGTGGGACAGGTCAATTTCTTCCAGTCTATCATTAGCTATATCTCCTTGTTTACTTGCCTTGGCATACCGATGTATGCCACCCGTGAGATAGCGAGAGATAGAAACGATTTGGTGAAGATGAACAGGACGGCAACGGAAATTCTTCTGTTGCATTCGATGCTGACATTGATTGGATACTCGATAGTCGCTATATTGTTACTAGAAAAATAATTTTTTATGTCTCAAACATCTGAAAATAATAAAAGAATTGCAAAAAATACCGTGGCTCTGTATTTGAGAACATTAATAACTATGGCGGTTGGATTATATACAAGTCGTGTGGTTCTTAATGTGCTTGGTGTAGATGATTATGGACTATATAATGTTGTCGGAGGAGTTGTTGCGATGTTCTCAATTCTTACAGCAACACTATCTCAAGCAATCAGTAGATATTTTACTTTTGAATTAGGAAAAAATGACACAAAGAAACTTCATGTGATTTTTTGCACAGGAGTCAATATTCAGTTAATCATGTCAATGATAGTAGTTGTGATAGCTGAGATAGGTGGTGTTTGGTTTCTCAATTCAAAAATGAACATACCTCCAGATAGAATGATTGCTGCCAATTGGGTCTTGCAATTTTCTATATTGTCTTTTGTGGTAACTTTGATAAGCGTTCCGTATAATGCTGCTATCATAGCACATGAAAAGATGAAGGCTTTTGCATATGTTGGTGTTTTAGAAGCATCGCTTAAATTGGCAATTGCTTTTGTTTTATTTGTTTCACCTATAGACAAGCTCATAACTTATGGCTTCTTACTTGTTGTTGTATCGGTAGTTATACGTTTAGTATATGGAAACTTTTGTCATAAACATTTTGAAGAATGTCATTATGAGTTCTTTATAGATAAGTCTTTGTTGACAGAAATGGCTAAGTTTGCAGGATTGAATGCTATTACATGCTCTGCATTTATGTTTAATACGCAAGGTGTAAATATTCTTTCTAATTTGTTTTTTGGAGTAGCTATTAATGCAGCAAGAGGAATAGCTCTACAAGTTGACACTGTAATTAGAGGATTCGTTACAAATTTCACAACTGCTGCTAAGCCTCAAATTATTAAATATTATTCATCAGGAGATTATCAAAATATGTTTAAGCTAGTATGTAGTAGTACAAAGTTCAGCTATTATTTGATGCTTGTTTTTGCCGTTCCTTTCATATTTGAAGCTAAGAATATTTTAGGAATATGGTTAAAAACTTACCCATCCTATGCACCAAGTTTTGTCCAATGGAGTATGTTTGTTACTCTTATCATGTTATTGGGGGAGATGCTATATATTGCAATTTTAGCTACAGGAAAATTAAAAAGATATGTTTTGTATGAAACCGTAATAACAATATTGGTATTTCCAATAAGTTATATTTTATTCAAGATAAATTTACCTCCATTCATCCCATATACTTTGATGGGTATTGCTTATTTTGTTTTGGCTATTGTCAGGTTACAATACTTACATAAAATTGTTGATTTTTCTGTCAAACAATTTGTCTTCAACGCATTCATTCCTATATTCCTATCAACAGGTCTAGCATTGTTATTAGGTTATGGAATTTTTCGCATAATGAATGCCAATGGCTTCCTTTTAACATTCATTGCTTGTGCTTTAATGGCATTTGCGGTATGCCTATCAATTATTTTAGTTGGGTTGGCTAAAAGTGAAAGAATATATTTATACGAAAGATTTACTCAATATGCAAGAAAGATTAAATGATATTAGCGTCATGAGATGTGTGGCAATGATATTGATTATTTTTTATCATTGTATTTGTCCTTATGGTGTTTGGACAAATCCCGACTATTCTGCAAATATGTCATATCCGATATGGACTATTGCAATTGATGTATTGCGCAATATACACTTGCCTATGTTCTTTATTATCGCAGGTTATTTGTTTGGTCATAAACGATTTATGGGGGGGGGTACTACAATTTTATGATATTTGTGAAAAATAAGTTCATGAGAGTTATGCTACCTTATCTGATTGTAGGAATCCTTATTGTGGTAATCCAACATGAAAAATTAAGGAATTTATTATATGGGATTTCTCATTTGTGGTTTCTGATGACGATATTTGAATGCTATATTTGTGGTAAACTTATTGATAAAGTACTATGGGCTGCTCCAAAGCTAAAGATGCTGATATTGCTTGCTTGTTTTGTTTGGCTAATTTTAGAGGACAGTCTTTCTGTCAATATCTGGGGCTTGACAATACGTCAGTTTTTTCAATATTTTCCTTATTATCTTTTTGGAATGATTTTGGGAACTCTCAATTTCTTTCATGATAAGAAACGAAGAATCATTAAGCTTTTTATAGCTTGTTTGTCTTTTTGTGTAATGGTGTATATTGCGTTTTCCAATTCTAATGAGAGTTTATTGAAAATTGTCGGTTTTATATTTTTGACTTCTTTGTTTTTCTCCATTAGAGAGTGTAAGAATTTCAGGATTCCTCCTTTTATAAAAAATCTAGATTTATGCTCTATGGGAATATATATAGTCCATCATATACTGATTCAAAAAATGGATAGCTTGGACTATTTTCATTCTTTAATGACCTGTCACTATATACTATATCCAATCTTTCAATTTTTTGTGATTTTTATCTTGAGTTGGTATTTAGTGTATTTGTTTAAAAAGTATAAGTATGCAAAGTACATACTTGGTTAATTTGAACTTGTTATATTTAAAATAATGAATAAGAAAATTAAAGTACTTTGGTTTGAAACAACCATGCCTTCACGTTATAAAAACTCTGGCTTTGTAGGCGGTGGTTGGCAAGATTCACTCGAGAATATTGTCCGCTCTTGTGCGGAAATTGAACTTAGTATAGCTTTTGAAAGTCATACTTGTTCAGTGCCTAAATGTATTGATGGTATTTGGTATTATCCGATGAATTTTAGTTTTTCATTAAAGGAGAAACTGATAGATCAGTTTTCTTGGACTGCCAATGTCAAGCATATTGTAGAAGAAGAACTAAAAGTTATTAATACGGTTAGACCTGATTTGATTCATATCTTTGGTAATGAATGGGCTTTTGGTATGATACAGAAATATACTTCAATTCCTTGTGTTATTCATATTCAAGGATGTTGGATTTCGTACTTCAATTCCTTGTATCCTCCTAAATATAACGGATTTACAGTTTCGAAAGAAATTGGTTGTAATCTGCGAATGCAATGGAGATTGTTCCGAAGTTATTACAAAGATCTTTCAAGAGTAAGGATGGAAAATGAAATATGGCAATCTGTTTCTAACTATATGGGTAGAACTACGTGGGATAAAGCTTTGGTTAGGACATTAAGTCCCAATGCCACCTATTATCATGTAGAAGAAGCATTGCGTCCTGTATTTTTAAATTCTGATAAAGTTTGGTCTTTGTCAATGAATTCAAAATTGAATCTTATTTCTGTAGGATGCAGTTCATATTTAAAGGGTATGGATATGTTGTTGAAAACAGCTCATGTTCTCAAAACTTTAGGAATAGATTTTACTTGGCGTATTGCTGGTCAGATGGATGCACTAATGAAAAGAGTAATAGAGAAAAAAGAAAATCTTAAATTCTCAGAGTGTAACGTTGAGATATTGGGATATGTAGGAGCAGAGCAACTAAAAGACTTGATGATTAACAGTACAATGTATGTACATACTGCATATATAGAGAATAGTCCTAATAGCATTTGTGAGGCTCAGATTTTGGGTTTGCCAGTTATTTCAACACATGTTGGTGGAATATCGACACTTGTTGAAGATAAGAAAGGTGGTGATTTGATCCCTGCTAACGAACCATGGCAAATGGCTGCGGCTATTTTGGATTTGTATGAAGATAAAGGAAGAATGCAAGCTTATTCCACTCATAATATTCAGCAAGCAAAACTGAGACATTCCGTTGAAAATATAAAGAGTGGATTATTTGCATGCTATTATGACATATTAAAAAAAGAAAAGTAATGTGTATATATGATATTTGGGCAATAATTCTTCTTCTTGGTAGGTATTTTCAAAAGAAACATCCTGCTGATAAGTATTTATTTTGGGTAGCAACTATATTTTTGCTATTCTTGATGGCTTTTCGTAGTGATGATGTAGGCCCCGATATGTGTACTTATATAGATTCTTATTTGGGTACAGGTTGGGGATATGGCGATGTTATGGAGCAACAGCCTGTAATTTTCGCATGGATGACATTTCTAAAAGTTCTATTTCCTAAAGAACCTTTTGTCTTTGTCTTTTTTACAACAATTCTTTATATGATACCAGTAATATGGGCCATCAAGTTATATTCAAAAGACAAAATAGGTAGTCTGTTGTCAATGATGTTGCTTCCTGGATTATGGTTGTTGTATATTGTAACGATTCGACAAGCAATGGCACAAGGTTTTATCTTGATGGCAATTATAGCCTTTTTTGAGAAGTTCAAAAATTGGAAATATATATCTTGTGGATTTCTTGTTTTGGCATTGCTTTGCCATTCTACTTCATTTTTGATAATTCCATTGGTTGCAGGAGTATACTTTCTTAAGCTAAAACGAAAAACAATGATAATAGCTGTCATCGTTTCTTTGTTTTTAACTAATGCTGTTACTAATTATGCAGGAAATTTATTTGCTACATTGTTAGGTGGATTTTCGGAGATGGATCGCCTTACAGGTTATATTGGATCTGATTATGATAATGCTATAGGTCGATTCCGAGTATATCTTCCTATGAGTATTTTATGTTGTTATATCCTCTATTTAAATAGAAAAGAAGAAAAGTGTACTTTTTTTGAAAATGCTCTTTTTGTAGGTGTTATTATATATAATCTACTAGGTGGTTTAGATGGTCATTTGATAGATAGATTCTGTAATTTCTTTTATTTGTTAGCAGCAATTGGTGCTTTGCCTAGTCAGAAGACAAAATATCCGATTGTTAGTTTACTTTTTATAGCATATATCGTTAGAGCACATAATGCATATATGGGTGATGACTTTATGACATATAAATGGATATGGGAATAAATATTAAACCTCGCCTTTCGTGGCTTGACAATTCCAAGATGCTGGCAATGATACTTGTCATCGTCTATCATGTCGGTTCATTTGCATATCTAGGTGAGGTAGGACATGCTATAGAGTCTTTCAACATGCCACTGTTTATGATTCTTTCTGGATATGCTTGTTATCACTCGTTGTTTCGTGTGAAAACGATACGAGGGTGGGGCGAGTATATCAAGAAGAATTTCATGAGGATTATGATTCCATGCATATTTGTTAGTGCGTGGTCCTTGCCATGGACGCATGATAAACTTTTCTTTCTGCATGGCTACTGGTTTTTGCAATGCCTGTTCTCTATTCTTTTGGTCTATGCCTTTATAGAGATTGTATGTGCTGTATTGAAAATCAAAAATATCTTTTGGCTTTCAACCGTAGTATTCAATGTTATCATGCTCTTTGTTACAAGAAATAATCTCTCTGAGATGGCTTCTTATTTTACAATAGGGCTGATACTTAGAAGATATGATGTCATTAATATGTTCTTCAAACTTCCGAAGTCTGCAAGGATTGCCGGAGTTATGGGGGGGTAATTCTATGGGGTATTTTATACGGACTTTTCTATAAGTCTTTCTATCTCTTTCCATTCACTAAGCTATTGGAATCTGGTGATGTTCACATCTATATACTGCGACATATTCAAGGTACTGTCATGGCTGTGGCTCTTACCGTTTTTACGGAAATGATTTCCAAGGGCTATAATAAGTTTAGCTATTGGGGTAGCAAGACGCTGGGAATGTATCTGATACATGTTTTCATAGTGGATTTTATCATCAATAATAATGGATGGAAGATACCTGCTACAGGATATGAGGCTTTTGATATTTTAGTCTCATTACTGATAGCTTTGCTATTATGCATGTTAACAATCGTGTTATGTAAATTGTCATCCAAGACTCGTATCACAAGGATGCTCGTCTTGGGAGAGAAATAAGTCAAAATTATGAAAATACTTTGTTCTATCATATTGTTTCGACCCAACTGGGATAACGTGAAGTCTCTTTTGGAAGATATGTCTAAATGTATAGGTGATTTCTTCCTTTGGGACAACACTCCTGGTGGTTGTGGCAAAGATGATTTCCTGGGTTATGCTATTAGCCGAAGGAGATATGGGGGGGGCAATATCGGTCTCTCCTTAGCGTATAACGAGGCATGGAAATATGCCTCAAAACATGGCTACGATTATTTGATGACCATGGATCAAGATTCTCTATGGGTAGGTCTTGACACCTATATCCGTCAGATAAATAGCCATGAAAGTATCACTCAGTTTAACTCTGTGTATTTCGCATCTACTTCGGTTGGCAATAATATACCATTCACTCGTATTGGCTCCGGCGGCATCAACTCTGGTGCCATAATCCCAATTAGCTTTTTGAACCAAATTGGCGGTTACAATACTGATTTCTTTGTTGACGCCATAGACGATTGGCTGTTGCTGGAAGCTGCAAAGCATAATGTGCAATGTCTGCTCGTGGGTAACTGTCATATTGTGCAAAAATATGGTGAAGGTGGCTATGGTAGGTTTCTTGGCAAGAGATTTAAGGTAGCTAATTACTCACCGATGCGTTTATATGGTGTCATGCGCAATTATCTCATTCTTTGGCACGATTATCATCTGTCCAAAGCAATGAAAAAGAAAATACTGAAAGATTTCTTTTTTACTTGGCTCGCCAAGATCATATTAGGCGAGTCAAACAAAAGGAAGAAACTTTCAGCCATGTTTGCAGGAATCTATGATGGACTATTGCGCCGACCGTCACGTAGAGAGAAATATGCCTAATATGTAATGGCTAATGAATCGTTCGTTATCTCAAAAAATAAAAATAATAGTCTTTAGTTTTTTTCAGAAGTTATTTTATCCCATTGATAAGTTGGTCGGATATCGGCTGCTTTTTATTAAAGTGTCCACATGGCTCGACCGGGCTTACTCTTTTTGGATAATGAACGAGTTCAAACGCTGTGATGGCTTTATTCAGCGTGGCTTGTTCCTAAGAGGTGCGAAATTTATAGAGATTGGTAAGAACACACGTATTGATAGAAACAATATATTGACAGCCTGGCCACTTACGTCAAAAGTTCCTGAACTCGTAATTGGAGAGCATTGTGACATCGGACAGTATAATCATATCACTTGTGTCAATAGGGTGCGTATCGGAAATGGAGTGTTGACAGGTAGATGGGTTACTATCACGGATAACTCTCATGGCAATTCTTCATATGAATCTTTGCGGCAGCGTCCTTCCTTGAGGAAAGTGGAGAGCAAAGGCGAGGTAGTTATCGGTGATAACGTTTGGATAGGAGATAAATGTACGATATTGCCGAATGTTCATATTGGTGAGGGCGTGATAGTGGCAGCCAATTCCGTTGTGACCAAAGATGTACCCCCGTACTGTGTGGTTGGTGGTAATCCTGCCACCATATTGAAGAAAATCGAAACAATATAATCAAAAAAGAAATATATACATAAATATGAATTGTGCATTTACTATATGTGCCAAAAACTATTTGGCGCAAGCTTTGACGCTGAAAGAGTCGTTCTTGAAGCATAATCCGAATTTGAAATTCTATATCTTCTTGGCAGACAAGATAGACGGTGTGGAAGATGTGGATGGTGTTGTAGCCTTGGATAAGGGTTGGATTCCCGATTGGGTGAATATGGCATTCAAATATGATGTCATAGAGTTCAACACTTCTATCAAGCCTTTCTGTTTTGGCAAACTATTTGAGGAAGGGTATGGAAAGGTAATCTATCTTGACCCGGATATATATGTTACTCGTCCGCTGGACTACATCTATGATTGCCTGAATGATAAGTCTGTTGTACTGACTCCACATTACTGTGACATCGAAGAACATTTCGATGGTGCCGTCTCTGAGGAAACTTTTAATAGTGTAGGCATCTATAACTTGGGATTTTGTGCTTTGAAGAATGACAAAGTGGGTCAAGAAATAGTTATCTGGTGGCAGAACCGTTTGCAATCAAAGTGCTATTCCCAGAGATCCGAGGGATTATTTGTTGACCAGAAGTGGATGGACTATATACCTGCTTTCTTCCCAGAGTCAACTTGCGTATCTTCTCATCATGGTATGAACGTAGCTATTTGGAACCTTCATGAGCGAGAGCTCTTCATAGATGAGAAACAGGGATATATGATTCGCAGAAAGAAGACAGGCGATGTTTTCCCATTGCTCTTCTTCCATTTCTCAGGTTTCGACCCATTTGATAATACCGTTATCAATCGTCGCCATCCTCAGTTTAATATCAAGACTTATCCTTCGTTCAAGCCAATCATTGAGGAGTATAGAGAAAAAGTTTATGCCAATGGTTATGATAGATTTAGCAAAATGACCTATGGTTTCAACCATTACTCAGATGGTGGAGTCATCACCCCATTGCAGAGAAGAATGTTCAGAGTTTATCTCAACGAGCATGAGGTAGCTTACAATCCTTTTGAGATTAATAATCCATTCTATGATGTTTTGAAAGCTAGCAGTTTGCTATTGAAGGCAAGTACCAAGCAGAATGGTTTTGCCTCATATACTAAAGATGAGAAGAGCAAGGGCAAGAAGATGGAGAATAAAATAGTCAAGCCAATGCTGAAGCTCGCATTGAGAGTATTGGGACCAGAGCGATATGCTATGTTGATAAGATTGTTTACCTTGGCTAGTGATAAGGAATATCATAGTTTTTTGATGGAGGAATAAGAAGAGATGATTTCAATATCACGACTTATTAACAAGGTTCTAGCCTTAGAGAAAGAGTGGCTCTGTAAGTGCCATTTCTTTAATCCTGTGAAAGCGGCAGTTTTTACTTTGGCTCCATATACCAAAATTGGTAATGAACAAAAGCACAAAGAAATATTGGCTTATTTGCAAAAATATGCAGGGAATTCCTTGCCAGAAGGATATTCCTTGGCAGAACCCATTAAAGATGATTGTCCTATATGGGTGTATTGGCATCAAGGGTTTAATGATGCTCCACCTATTGTGAGAAAGGCATATTCTAATTTGAAGAAATATGCTGGTACACATAAAGTGATAACATTGGATAAGGACAATATCTCGGAGTATGTGCAATTTCCCGACTATATATATGAAAAGTTGCGGTCAGGAAAAATCTCTCTTACCCACTTTTCTGATTTGCTCAGAATGGCATTGTTGAGCAATATGGGGGGGTATTGGATTGATTCTACTATTCTCCTTTCTCGTTCTTTACCTCATTATGATACGCCATTTTATAGTATTAGAAACGGAAGATTTAATCCTAGGCATGTGAATGGTGGAGGCATGTGGTCTGCTTTCTTTATAGGGACAGGTCGGAAGAATGCAGTAGCTAAGTATATCTTGGATTTGTTTTTGAATTATTGGAAGGAAGAGGAGTGGTTAATAGATTATTTCTTGGTGGATTACTCTATAGCGATAGCTTATTATAAGTTCAAGGATTTTAAGGAAGTTATTGATGCTAATCCGATAGATAATGCCGAAGTAGTGAAGATGGCAACGACGCTTAATTGTGAGTTTGATAAGAATACTTGGGATGAGTTATATAACTCTCAGGCTATACACAAACTGTCATGGAAGTTGTCATTAAGAAAAGGTAACACAATAGCGAATTATATTATAAACAATTTATGAAAATAGCAATAGTCAATAGTAATGCTGCCATATCTGTTAGTGGAGGTGTCGTTCAGCAAGGCGTTATGTGGCATGATGGATTGGTAAAACTAGGTCATGAATGTGACTTGATTAATTTTTGGGAAGATAACGATTGGGCTAAGTATGATTGGATTATCATATTGTCGTTTGGTGATATGTTTGCCAATCTGATACGAAATTTGCCCAAAATTAATCCTAATATAGCAGTGGCGCCAATTATTGACCCAAAATGCTCAAAGCGAGTATATAAGTTCTTTTCGAAATATTGGGGTGCTAAAAAACACCTTGGACTGTCTTCTCGTTTCCATGACTTTTATCTTTATGGAAGAGAAGCGAAGTTGTATCTCACACGCAGTCAGCAAGAGACAGAATATCTTTCGGAATGTTTTGACATAGAACTTAACAGGATTGAAATAGTTCCTCTTTCTTTGAGATTTGCTGTGGCTGATTCTATGCCAGCAAATAAGGAGAACTTCTGCTTTCATTGCAGTCGCCTTAAATCTGCCAATAAAAATGTACCTCGTATAATCGAAGCTGCAAAAAAATATGGTTTTGAGTTGGTGTTAGCTGGTGCTTTGATGGGAAGGGAAGAAGAAAAATGGCTGACATCTTTAATAGGAGATGCAAAGAACATTAAATATCTCGGTAGAATCTCGGATGAAGAATTAATTTCTTGGTATAAACGCTGTAAGGTGTTTGCTTTGCCAAGTTTGTTGGAGGGTGTCGGGATGGTTGCCTTGGAAGCGGCTGCGTTTGGCGCCGAGGTTGTATTGACTAATCTTGGTGCACCAAAGGAATATTGGCATGGGCATGCTGAACTTGTGAATCCTTATAGTGTTGATGAAATAGGGAAGGCTATCGTAAAATGTTTGCATAAGGATTTTTCTCAGTCAACGATGATTGATTTCATTAGAGATAATTATTCTTTGGAGGCTTGCTCAAAAAAAATGGTCGATGCCTTACTATTGGTAGAAAGTAACTCTTAGAGTGGTAGAAAAGCATTTGTCCTAGTATAAAATTATTATGGTAAGATATACAAAATCCACAAGTCAAGTAGTTGACGAACCAATTGATACCTCTCATTATGGGGGGGGCAAAACATAAGGTAACTGTTATCACTCTCCAAAACGTTCGCAACTATGGTTCTGTGTTGCAAGCTTGTGCTACCCAACAGGTGTTCAAGCAACTTGGTTGTGAGGTTGATTTCATCAATTATAATAAGAATGGCAAGCAATCCTTGCTGGATCGAGCTTTTTCCTATACCAAGGGTAAAGGAATTTTAGCAAAGATCATCTATCCATTCATCTTGATTCCTTCTTTCATCAAGGAGGATAAAGTTTTTAAGAAATTTATCAAGGCTCATCTTAATCAGCAAGAGAAGGAATATTGCTGCATGGAGGATTTCAAGGACTTTCCAATAACAAGTGATGTTTATTGTACAGGTAGCGACCAAACTTGGAATTCTGGGTGGAACAAGGGAATACTTCCAGAGTTGTTCTTGAAGTTTGTGCCAGACAATGTGAAGAAGATTTCTTATGCTGCAAGCATCGGAAAGAGCAAACTTGATGATTGGGAGGTTAAGGAGACAAAAACTTTGCTGTCAAGATACCAATATATATCTGTTAGAGAGGCAAGTGCCAAGGATATTGTGGAGAAGCAGTTAGGTTTGCCTTCAGCTGCCCATGTCCTTGACCCTACGCTTCAAGTGAACAAGGAGTTTTGGTTGTCTATATTGGGTGAGTCTTATAAGCCTAAATATGAGAAAGGCAAGTATGTGTTGATTTACCAACTGAATACCAATCCTGATTTTGATAAATATGCCAAGGAGTTTGCCAAGCGAAAAGGTTGGAAACTGGTTCGCTTTTGCGTTCGTCATTATCAGGGATTGCGCTGTGGAAAAGCGGAACTCATTCCGAATGTTGAGGATTTCATCGGTTTGATAGCCAATGCAGGTTGTGTTATCACTGACTCTTTCCATGCCACAGCATTCTCTTGTAATATGAATACGCCTATGATTTGCATCTATCCTAATGATTATAGTAGCCGTCTGGCAAGTATCTTGAAATTGGTAGGATTGGAAGATAGACATTTGACAGATTACAACGACTTTTCTTTTGTTGAAAATACCAGAGTTGATTTTACTCATGTCAATGAGGTGTTGGAGCGTGAGCGTGAGATAGGATGGAATTATCTTAAAAAAGCAATTGGTGATTGATGGATAATAAGAAGATTACAGAATATTGTACAGGATGCCGTGCCTGTGAACAGCTATGTGCTCATCATGCCATAGTGACGAAATCGGACAAAGAGGGTTTCCTTACTGCTTGCATTGACGAAGAGAAATGTGTGGAATGTGGGTTGTGCAGCAAACGATGTCCGCAAAACAGCTTGATTGCTAAATCAGAGCCAATGGCTTCGCTTGCAGTAAGGGACAAGGATGACGAGGAACTGAAAGTTAGTGCTTCTGGTGGTGCCTTTGCAGCGGCTGCAAGAGTGATATTACGGCATGGTGGTGCCGTGGTAGGAGCTGCTTATAATGAGGATATGACTGTTAGCCATATCGTTGTGGAATGTCTGGAAGATTTATATAAAGTTCAGAGCTCCAAGTATGTTCAGAGCAATACCATGGCAACTTACTCGCAGGTAAAAGCTATGTTGCAGGAGGGGCGTGAAGTTCTCTATAGTGGCACACCTTGCCAGATAGGAGGCTTGAAAGCTTTCCTTCGCAAGGATTACGACAACTTATATACAATGGATTTGATTTGTCATGGTGTGGCAAGTCCTAAACTCTTTGCCAAATATTTGGTTTGGCTTGGAGGCAAGATGAATGGTCGAATCATCGGGTATGATTTTAGAGACAAGTCTTGTGGATGGGGATTGGATTACATGACAAAGACAAAGACAAAGACAAAGACAAAGACAAAACCCTCTACTCTTGACCCCTATTATTATCACTTCTTGGAAGGAACAACCTATCGTGAATGTTGCTATCTCTGCAACTATTGTACGAAGGAGCGTGTGGGAGATATTACCATCGGTGATTATTGGGGAATAGAGAAAGAGCATCCTGAATTCTATTCGACCAAGGGCGTGTCTTGCCTATTGGTGAATACAGAGAAAGGAATGCGCCTTTGGAATCAGGTCAAGGAAGAGTTCTATTCCTTGGAGAGCACCTTTGAGCAAGTGGCACGAGCAAACCATAATTTGAGCCATCCTACACAACGTACCTCTCAACGAGACTCCATCTATCAGCATATAGATGATATGGAGGTCAATGAATATTTCGCCACACAGTTGGCGATACCTTTCAATCTGAAGGCAAGAATCAAGATGCTCTTGCCTAAGTGGTTGAAGATTTGGATCAAGAAAAATAAGTAAACAATTTTATGAATCAACCTTTAGTGAGTATTATTGTTCCATGTTACAATGTGGAGCAATATCTACCCAAATGTATAGATAGCATCCTCAACCAAACTTACCATAACTTGGAGGTTTGGTTGGTGGATGATGGCTCGCCAGATAGATGTGGCGAGATATGTGACGAATATGCCCAGAAGGATGCTCGCATCAAAGTAATCCATAAGAAAAACGGAGGCTTGTCTGATGCTCGCAATGTGGCACTGGATGTGATGACTGGTGAGTATGTGGTGTGTGTGGATAGCGATGACTATATCACGCCTACACATATCGAGGGCCTTTATCATCTGATAGAGAAGTATGGGGCGGAAGTGGCAGTCAATAATAGTTGTAATTTCTTGGAGGGAACAACGCCGCATCCAGCAAAGAAAGCTGAAAATGACATCGTCTTTGATTCTGGTTTGAAAGCAGTGGAGGCTATGTTCTATCAAGAATTATACGACACTTGTGCGTGGGGAAAAATGTACAAGGCAAATTTGTTTGATGGTATTCGCTATCCAAAAGGTTTACTGTTTGAGGATTTGCCTACTACTTATCGGCTTTTGTTGAAAGCCAGCAAGGTGGTTTTTAATGATGAGCAGAGTTATTTCTATTTGCTTCGCAGTAATAGCATCGAGGGAGCTGCATTCTCACCACATAAGTTGGACAGTGGATTGCAGCTGATGGCATTGATGGATAAGGACAAGGATAAACTGCAACCTATCATCAAGAGTTATAATTGTCGTATCGTCAGCTTCGTTTTCCATCTGTTGTTGCAAATGCCGGAGGGGTATGAGCATCGTAAGAACTTCGAAAATCGCATCAGAAAGGTGCGCTGGTCGGTGCTGATGGACAATAGGGCAAGAAAGAAAGCGAGAGTAGCTAGTTTGCTCTCATTTGTTGGCTTTGGACTTGTTCAAAAGATATTCAATAAGGTAAAAAAGAGAAAGTAATATGTTGATACTTAAGATTATGTGCCATTTGCAAGCTATAGTTTGCATGATGTTTTTTAAGCTGATATACCAATTCGGGGGGGCAAATTGACCGTAGGAAAATCTGTTACCTTTCGTAAGGGATTCTCACTGATGATTGATAAAGGCGCTGAGGTCGTAATTGGTAACAATGTGTTCTTCAATAACTATTGTTCCTTGAATGCAAATGAGCGTATAACTATTGGCGATGGAACGTCATTTGGGGAGAATGTGAAGGTGTATGACCATAATCATTGTTACAAGAACCTAGATGTTCCGATTAAGGAACAAGGTTTTACCACAGCACCTGTCAAGATAGGTAAGCATTGCTGGATTGCCAGCAATGTTGTGATATTGAAAGGTGTGACGATAGGCGATAATTGCGTGATAGGTGCAGGATGCATTGTTTATAAGGATGTGCCAAGCAATACGGTTGTGGTGAATAAGCAGGATATGCTCATGAAACAAGTTAAATAAATTTTTATGGATAATATTAGAATACAAAATTATCGTTGCTTTGATGACACTGGAACTATTAGCATTAAGCCAATAACGGTATTGGTTGGTGCAAATAGTAGTGGTAAGAGTTCTTTCTTGAAATTCTTTGGCTTAATCAAGCAGAGTGTATCTTCCTTTGTTAGGGGATTTTTTCTTTGGTTGGGACCATTGATTGATTTCAAGGATTTTGAGAATGTTGTAAAGAATCAAGATAAATCTATAGAATTGGACTTTGATATTGATGAACTTCCAATATATTCTGATTTTAAAATGTTTAGAAGCAAAGTTCGTGATGTTCATCTTCATCTAGAAATAGGAAAAGAAAATCCAAATATAGAATATGATATTCTTCAAAAAATGGTTATGGAATTTGATGATAATATTTTTGAGTTCCATTTCAACCCAGATCGATCAGCCTATATAATAATCAATGGCATAAGCTCACTTGAAATAGGTGATGTGATAACATGGGGATTAACCAACTCGCTATTCCCTAAAATCGTTTTTACATCTAACAAAGATGGCTTTGATGATGAGCGTTCTTATAAGATATATAAGAACATGATGGATATAATGAAAAAGGCTTCCGATAGGGAAACTCGACATCTATTTTATACCCCAAGGGCACGTTTTTGTTTTGATAAATCACAGCTTAGAAACTTTATAAATAGACAAGGACATAATAAACTGAATGAAAAAGAAGTGGAGAAGATGATAAATATGTCTATGTACTTGTCTATCAATATAATGCTTGACTCTTTGAATATGTATATGCTTCATTTGAGCAAGAAAATGACTTATGTGATGCCATTGAGAGCCATTGTGCAAAGATATTATCGGTATAATAATTATGCTGTGGATAGTATTGATGCTGATGGAGGTAACTTGCCAATGTTCTTTAATGGACTTTCGAATGAGGCAATGGGAGATTTTAATGAGCATTGGTTAAAACCTTTGTTTGGATTTGGACTAAAATTGAGTCCTTCTGGTGATGGGCATGTGGAACTTCTTGTAGAAGAAAAGGATAAGCAGGAAAGAAATCTAATAGATGTAGGATTTGGTTATACTCAGATTCTGCCTATTTTGACTATTTTATGGAAAGCGATTATGATAGACTGTATAAATAGTGACGAGAAAGATGATTTCTGTAAGACACATATCATAGCAATAGAGCAACCTGAGCTTCATCTTCATCCTCGTTTTCAAGGTATGTTCGTTGATATGCTAGACAAAGTAATAGCGATATGCCATAAAGAGAATAAGGATGTGCGCATTATCGTGGAAACTCATAGCGAGGTGATTGTTAATCGACTTGGCATTAAAGTAATGGATGACAAATCTTATATCAAATCTAATGATGTAAATGTCTTGCTATTCAATGCTAAGGAGGAAGGATATGATACGGATGTTATTTCTTCTTCATATAATGAAGAGGGATATTTAACTAATTGGCCTTTTGGATTTTTCTCAGACAATGTTTATTGAAATAAAAGAAGATGTAATAAGGGATGCCATTGAGAAAAAAGAGCAAGATGTGAATATGTCTTTGGATTTACTTTTCTTGATGGCTTTGTGTGCTAAACAAGGCAAGCATATTGTGTCTGTTCCATGTTTGTTGACAAATGCAGAGGTGTGTAAGGAGTTATCTCAGATAATGGGGAAGGGAAACTTCAAGGCATTGTACAACTATAACACTGTTAGGTATAAGTATAATAATGTTATTGCCAATTTGTCAATCAAATGTGTTATTTCTTACATTAAACAAACGCAAGCTGATGAACGTGAAATATGGGTCATACCATATGAGTATCCAAAGTTTGAGCCTTGGATAGAGACTTATGTTTTGACAGAGAACTTGGCTGACTCTTCTTTCTACATTCATCTTGCCTATTATTATGCGGATAAATTCGTTTTCCACGGAAAAGCTAAAGAGACAGACTTTACTTTCAGTTTCTATCCTTTGATGGGTGGTGGTGTAACAATAGACAAAGTTTTGCGAGTAGAAATTGACAGAAAGCAACACTTTTGCTTAGTAATTGCCGATAGCGATAAGAAGTGGAGTGGTGATACAGGATATGGTGATACCGCAAAGAATGTTGTTGATACCATAGAAAAATATAAGCCTTTTAACTGCCGCCATTATGTAATGCAAAGAGTTAGAGAAATCGAGAACTTAATACCTCGTAAATTTGTAGAGCAATATGGTGATAATAATGGCTTTTTCGGTATTTTCGATTATGAACCATCCTTTTTTGATATGAAAGTGGGATTGGGATTAGGTGAGCTATGGCATCGAGAGGTCTATCGTTACTGGAGAGAGATGCTGAATGATGCTATGGTGTTTGAAGAATACAATTCAATAAGGCAGCAATGTCAGAACAAAAAAGACTATGATAAAGCTATCAAAGGAAAAGAACCATTGAAGAAAGGCTTTGGCAACAATCTGTTATCCTTGGTAATTGGGGATATAGATTACTCCAAAGATATAAAGAGATTCAAGCCGAAGATGAATCATGCTCTTTATCATATAACTCCAGCGGATTTGACTCTTGCCCAACAGAAAGAATGGAAGAATATAGGACAACAGATGTTTAGTTGGACTTGCTGTTTGAAGCCGAGGTGCTAAGTTGATAGGTGAGTGTTATTCTTTTCAAATATTGACGAACTTGATTTTAATTCTATACGTATGTGGTTCGTTCGCATTTGGCTCGAAAAGGCTTTAACTTCATATTATTCTGCAATGGAAGAGCAAGTTTCAATAATCGTATCTATCATTACTGCTTTATTGACAGGTGGCTTTATAATTCTATTCTTAGAGAATCAGCATGTTGGGGCTAATGTAATTGAAAGATATCATTTTATAATGAATCCTTTCATGCATAGGCTAAGCAATTATTTCAAGTTTTTGTCATTTGCTAAATCTAATTTTTCCATAAAGAGAGGAATAAAAAAGGATGAAGCAGAATATGCTTTCAAATTTAATGATTTGATGGAAAGGCTAGGACATTATGCTTCTCCATGTATTATGTCAGGCCAGGATTATCCAACTTCAAAATTTACAGCAATTCAATTGGACAACGTATGTAATGATATAAATAACGTTTGGTACTATTGGAATGAAAAGCGAAATTACATGATTAACTATTGTACTTATGATAGTGAAAATGCAGAACTGTTTGGTAAACTTACCAGAGAGTTTCTGAATGAAGTCTTTCCTCATAAATATGATGAACAAAGACTGTCTTTGAGTTTGATTAGCGATGTCTCAGGCACATTTTACACTGATGTGTATGAGCCTATACGGCATGTTCCTGCTGAGTATGAATACTGGTGTAAACAAGAGTGGATTTTTCAATCTGTCATTTTTTGTACTAATGGATTGTGTCTCCTTGCATTACTTATTGTTCTTTTGCTAAGATATTTTTTGCCGCTCTTTATTATGAATGTACTTGTGGTTTTATGTATTCTATCTCTAGCTTATAGCTTGTATAAGTTTGCAAAAATAGAGAAACTGGCACGTACTTCATTTAGATAAAGTACGTGCCAAGATAAATGAATCAAGATTAGGGCTTTTACATAATTAAATAGTTAAAAATTATGGCAAGTAAATTTCCTCAGACAATTCATAAGCTTATGGACAGCCTGGACTTGGAGCATACGCTCTATGTCCACATGCTTTTCATGAACCACTATATAGACTCTCAGAAATATACATTCCGTGATGACTGGGAGGTGGAAGATTTCTGCTCCTGTTATAATGACATGATGCAAAATCCCATTCCCGACAATGATGGGGATTGCAACCGTGGTCTCGAATATTTCCTCAAGCAATGGTACGAGGATGTACCATCGAGATACAAGAAGGCTATTAGAGATATTAAGCAATGGGCAGCCCATGAATACGTATCCATGCCAGCTACTTATGCTAATGAGATAGATGCGGCTTGGAAAGAGAAAGGAGATGAGACGGATGAAGAGTCTCTTTTTACTGTTCTCCTTCCATATCCCAAGAGAATCTTGGAGTTGACGAAGAAAGGCATGCATCCTATGGCGGCAGGTAACCTTTTCCATATCTTTGATAGATTGGGAGATTTGGCTCATCGCCGTCACGAAGAGCTTTTCAAGCAGAAGGATTTTACGATGCGCAAGATGCAAATTATTCAAGACCTTCTCTCGGATGTCTATGCTAACCTCCACGCCAAGGTCTCGAAGCAAGATGACCTCGCTCTCTTAAATGATATGGATGCCAAACTTCTCCTGTTCCAAACGAGAACCAATCTTTTTTGGGAAGGATGTAGTACCTATGAGGATATGTACTCTGACGACTTCGAGCTAGATGAGAACGGCGGTATGTGGCAATGGTATCTGGAGAGATTGAAGGCAGATATAGATTAAAGATAGGTAAACGCCCAAAATATTCCCGATGACAATTTGCTTGAACTAATGAAATGTTTAGTGAAAGAAAATTAAAAACGATATTTGCGGGCTTTGTAAAAAGCCCGCAAATAAAGGCCTTGTGACATTTTGGGACGCTTACATACCGCCGCACAAAGTATAAATTATCCTAAAACCTCTACTCCAATTATTGAATATTACATAAAATGTATTATTTTTGCAGCAATTATGGATAAGAATGAGATTTCACTAAGAATTATTGGCAAGAATGGGGATGAACCACTTTCTCCTGCCAATTTTGACATCGGGCAGATAAGATTCTTGCTCGATGAGGTGGAAAGTTTACTCTATCCAGACAAGAAGAAACGCAAGGATCGTCCAACGATTTCTTATGAGATGAAGGAGGGCTCTGTGCTCAATGTCTTTAAAACTTCCATGCAAAGTGTACTCTTGGTATCATCTATGCTTGGTGTAATTGAACAGGAGAATGGATATATTGACAAACTTGAAGTAGCTAGTGCTCAGGCGATAGAAAATCTACAATCCTTTGCATTGCGCCATAACTATGACATTGAGCTAGGTACTTCTGATAAGCCACATCGTATCTTTAAGATAACTCCAACAACACATTATGTTCGCCGTGAGAATATTATGGTCGATATAGAGTGCTATTATTATGGTACATTGACTGATGCTGGCGGCAAGGATAAGGCTAACATTCATTTGGATACAAAGGATGCTGGCTCCTTGACTATTCGCACGGACAAGGAATATCTGGCAGGATATCAGGGCAACCCTCTATATAAGAAGTTTGGTGTCCGTGTCCGTGCCAAGAAGAACATTCTTACTGGCGATATTGACAAGTCAACCTTAGTCTTGGTGGAATTGATGGACTATCAACCTAAGTTTGATGAGGAGTATCTACAGGGGTTGATTCGGAAGGCTACTCCAAAGTGGAGAGGTGTGAATGCTGATGAATGGCTGGCTAATGTAAGGGGAGGATTTGCCTAATGGAACAGAATTGTGTACTATTGGATACTAGTTTCTTCATTCGCTTGCTGAATGAAGAAGACCCTTTGCATGATAATGCCTTGGGATATTTTAGATATTTCCTGGAGCACGATTTCGTGATTAAAATCAGTACTATAGCCATAGCAGAGTATTGTGTGAGAGGGGAAGTGAACGAACTACCTCTTAAAAATATGCTCATCGTTCCCTTTAACTTTGACCATGCTCAAAGAGCTGGTAAGATGATCGCTGAGGTCTATGCTGAGAAGAAAAAGCGTGGAGCTATCATTACTCCAAGGGCTGTTGTCCCTAATGATACCAAGATGTTTGCTCAGGCAGATGTGGAGCAGGACATCAACTTTTATGGTACGGCAGATGTGGAATGTAAGAAAGTTTATGATATGATTAAGTCGGCTGAAGGCAAGTTATCTTTCGACTTTCTCGATATTACTATTCCTCATTATAATTATTTCGGTGAATTGAATTTTGAGGAGTAATATACTAAAAAACTCTTATTTTGATTTCCTTTAGAGTATGAATACAATTGATGTTTCTAGTAATATTGCTGACTTCAAGCAGGTCTTTGAGGCAGAGAATAGAATAATATTCTCTGCAAAGTTTGGTGATGGTAAGTCATACTTTTTGAATCAATTTATGAAGAGCTATGATAAAAAGGCTAATGATTACTACTTCATCACTTTGCATCCAGTCAATTATGTAGTGGAGGAGAATAAGGATGTCATAGAGTATATCAAGCGGGACATTTTGTTTCAACTCATAAAGGACAATCGTGTCTATGACTTTAAAGAAGGGTATGATAAGATATTCGATGCGGTATGCAATGTTGAATCTTTGTATAAGCTGGCAGACTTTGCTGCATCAATTATACCTGTAAACGGTTTGAAAGAAGGGTATGAGGCTCTGAAGGCTCTTGTTTCTACGATTAATGAGAAACGTAAAGGACAAGATGTTCTTCATGTAGTAGATGATTACCTCAATGGATTTTATGGAAAGGATGGTAGCATCAGCGAATGTGATGCTTTTACTTATCTTATCCAAAAGACTTTGGAACATCAGTTGGCTAAGCCTGTCTTGATTATCGAGGATTTGGACAGAATAGATCCAGCTCATCTCTTCCGTATCATGAATGTGCTTTCATCGCAAGTGGATAATCCCTACTATGCTGATTGTAAAAATGGTAATAAGTTTGGCTTCGATAAGATTATCTTGGTGATGGATTACGACATCACAAAGCATATCTTCCATCATTTCTATGGTAAGGAAGCTAATTATGAAGGGTACATGAATAAGTTTCTGAATACAGTGCCTTTTAAGTTTTCTATATTGATAGAGGCACATCGCCAGGTTGAGAATAAATTAATACAGATTTTTGGAACTATTGATGTGCTCAATTTGAATGGTGAGATAATTCCTCATCATTCTGATTCTGGTAGATTCCATTTAAATACACAGATAAGGAATCTTTCTGTTCGGAGATGTAAGGAATTCTTGGACGATAAATTTGAAACACACATAAGAGAAAAGTGGAGAAATGATAAGATAAAAATACCGACTGATATTGAACTCGTTAAACTTTTGTATAGTTTTAGGTTTATCATGGGGCTATCTCTTGATGTAATTTATGATATGCTTATCGAGAGTTTGCAAGGTGAACTTGCTGTAAAAATGTTCATGCCATTATTTTGTATTAATTACAGAAAAAGGTATTTTGCTGTCCGCACAGAAAATGCAATCTATGCCTGTCAATATAATGAAAGAGAGCAAACTTTTAGTGTGGAACCGATTACTGGTTTGGATGATGAAACTTTGATAAACTTCGAAAAAGTGAAGGGCGCAGCAAGAAGCATGAAAGAAGCTGTTATTGATTTAATAATAGGGTAATGTATTATTGAATGAGATGAAGGATATGTTTCATCCATCCTGCAGTGTATGAGGGATTTGGCATTCCGCCGATTGAGGCATTGTCGTGGGGGGCTGAACTGATAGTTTCAACTGCTGCTTGCTTGCCTGAGGTAAATGGCAAGTCGGCGCATTATATCGACCCTTATAGTTATGAGGTGGACTTGGACGAGTTGCTGAAAGAGCCTATAGCGCCTGCCAGCGAAGTGTTGGATAAGTATTCATGGGCTAGGGAGGCTCAGAAGCTGCTGGTGTTGCTAAGGGAGAAAATATAGAAGGTCGTTTATGGCTTTTTCTAAAAATTTTATTGATGCATTTGCACAGTATTGTAAAATATTAACTATATTAATTTGATATACAATGAGAAAGTTATATATAATTGGTAATGGTTTTGATATTGCTCATGGTCTTCCTTGTAAATATAGTGATTTTAAAAACTATTGCGAGTATAATATGCACGAAATGTACGAAAAGTTAAATCGCTATTATGATGGTGGTGATAAGCTTTGGAGTGATTTTGAACGTGAGTTACCAATTTTGAACCAAGACGCTCTGTTTGGTTGGGCTACAATTAATAATCCGGATTGGAATCAAAGCCAACAGGGGTATTATGCTTTTATTGATGAAATTCGTGATGAAGTTGACTATGTTGAAGGTCTCAAACTTTACTTTACGGAATGGATACAATCGATTTCTCTGAATGATGTTTGCAGAAAATATGAGTTACCTGTTGATGATAGTTTATATTTAACCTTCAACTATACTCTTACATTAGAACAAGTATATCATATACCAGCTAATAATATCCTTTATATTCATGGAAAGGCAAAAGGTCCTTTTCCACAGCTTATAGTTGGTCATAATATGCCAAATGAAGAGGTTGATAAGGCTTTTTCTTCAGATAATGATATTGAGGAAGAAGCATGTGTAGAGGTCGCTAATTTAGTGAAAGGTTGGAGAAAGGATACCACTGGAATCATTACTGTAAATAATAATTTCTTTAATCAGTTAGATGATGTCACAGATATTTTTGTATTAGGTCACTCAATGACTGACATAGACCTTCCTTATTTTATAAGAATAATGCAAGGGGTGTCTTCCGATACAATATGGCATATAAGTGTTTTTAGTGATAAGGATAGAAGAACCAAAAACAATTCAGTTGATGCACTACAAATAGATTTAGACAAAGTGCATTATATGCACATGGAAGACATTCTTTTGTATAGAGAAGGGGAATTGTTCTGATAAAATTTAAAAGATATGGTAGAAATTAAACCTTTCCCAAAGATTGTTCCTTTATGGGAAGATATGATTAAAACCATAAAAAGTTCTTTCTTACTCTCTACTCCGTTTAAAAGGTGGCTTGTTGAATTATTAGAAAGTATAGGCTTTGATGAAAGTAATCTATTCTGTAGTTCCGTTGATGGCTATGGGGTAGATCTGGGTTAGGATATCTTTGATACACTTAAAATCTTTTCTTAGAACATGATTTGTTCGTAATTTTTGTTCATTCTCCAAGATATTATGTGAGTGCAGTTTCTCTCAACGAGATGGGAGCTGCATGGGTATTGAAGACAAACTTCTTTTCTTTACTAACAAAAGATATGAAGTTTGAAATGATGAAGGGTGTTGTGAATTCAAATACTGTTGCAATCAAGGTTGATGCAGATGATGCTAAGGCTCGATTAAATGAGTTGAAGGATAAGCTCTGCTCAGTTTTTAGTCTTGATGGCATATCTCAGACAAAATGGGAGAGAAAACGTGATAAGTTCTTGGAACATGTCAATGACATATAAAAGAAAGGGCATCCATTCGGATGCCCCATATACTGTAGGGAGGTTGATCAAAACCAAGGACAAATCATCTCGTTGGAGTGATGCTCTCCCTTATTATCAATGTTAAGTTTTGCGCCGCAAAATTAATATTTTTAGATGTAAAATCCAAATTTTTACTCACAAAAAACATTAAATGACATGAAAAGGGAAGATTTTCAAGAATTCTTTAAGCTAAGAATGACAGAAATCATGCATAAAGACACGCTTGATAGCTACCGAGTAAGGGCTAATAATGCCCATACTATTCTAAGGGAACTTAGCTATGTGTTGGAAGGGTGGATTGCTGGTAGCATCAAGCGTTTCGAAACTGTTGGTCTTTGTATTGAAGAAGCCATAGATCTTATTGAAAAGGATTCATGTCTTATCTTCCCTAATTATACAAAGGCTTTGTTTGTTGAGGATTTGAATGGCTATGCTAAGATAGCTAAAGAAAAGAAAGATGCGCCTCTTGAAGAAGCAACGAGCAAAATCATTTATCTTGTAAACGATTGTTTGGCAGCAAATGATGGTGTCTTTCTATCAAACTTGATAAATAGTATAGAGGCACAAGTAACAATAGAGGAAGAAATCGAAGATGAACAATTTAGTCCTAAATTGAGAGAATTTGACTATTTGTTATCTTCTTTTGCTTGTGAACTTCTTACTATCGGGTATTCCAAAAGATACCTCTATAAATTTTTTAAGTCTTTCAAGAGAAATCGTCAGGGATTATCTTTTGAAGATGCTTTTTCTGAAATGAAGCGAAAATTTCAAGAGTTGCAACTTCTGTCTTTCTATGTTGTTATAAAATTGAGCTTCAAAAATAGTAAGAATGCTCAAGCGGCTTCTGAGGCTACGGATCAATTGCACGATGAGATTCGTGATGACTTGAAGGCTTATGTTGGGAGGCCGTCTTTTGTTCGTAAGAGGAATACTGTTCGCTTCTATATAGAGAATGTAACTGCACTGGATGCCTATATGGCAGTAAGAAAGGTATATGAGCATTTGTCTAAGTTGTTGGATTACAAGCAAAATCTTATATTTGGTTATACTCTGCCTGATTATGCTCTTGCCTTTTGGGATAATGGTGAAGGTTACTCTGTATCTTCTGAGAAATTTTTTGAACTGGATAATGGTGGACAGTTTTTGAAAGATGGAGATGCTCAGTTACATGAGAAATTGAGTAGAATAGATAATTCAGACTCGGTTACAACGGATGTGAAGGACAGAATTACTGCAGCATTGCGTCATTTGAGAATAGGAGATGGACAAGTTGAGTTGGAACAACAATTTATCAACTATTGGATAGCCTTGGAGTTTATCTTTGCTTCATCGTCGAGCAAAGATAATACATATTCTCGTATAAAAGAGAATCTCGTAAACATACTTTCTGCTTGTTATGTCAAGCGAAACCTTCTCTATCTTGAAAATTGGATAAGGAATGGTGGCGTTTTGGACGATGAAAATGATTTGATAGAAACAATAAACAACAAAGAGTTTGTGGCTGGTTTGGGTAATATTCTACTGAAGTATCGGATAACGAATATGAAGTCACATCTCCATCATAAAGATAAAATAAAAAAATACATTGATAATCACAAAACACATTTGTTGCAACATATATCTCGTATCTATAGGCTTAGAAATGAGCTTGTGCATGAAGCCGCTTTAAAGCAGGATATAGAAAATGTGGCAAGTAACCTTCGTTTTTATCTTGTGTTCGTACTCAATCAGATGATAGATTATTTTTCTGAGGATACAACTAAAATGAAAGCGAAATCGATGCTTCAGTTCTTTTGGTATTATGAGAAAAGTTTAAGAGCAATTTTGTCGGCAGATGGAACTGATATTGTTTCGGTAATAAAGCAGATTCATATTGCTAAAAGTTATATTGTGTAATGTTTATAACTAATATTTATGCAACAAAATAAAATACCTAAGCGATTGCTGGTTATAGGCAATGGCTTTGATTTGGATTTAGGGCGTGCTACCAAGTATTCTGATTTCGCAAAGAGTGAATGTTGGCCAAAGGACTTGGAGAGTGGACTTTATAAATACTTAAATAAGAAATCACAAATAGAGAAATGGTTTGATTTGGAGGGAGAACTAGCTCGTTATGTTGAAAAACTAAGCAAGACTTTACTGCCAACTTATAAGGATTCTGCTTTTCAAATAGCGGCGGAAGATATGAAAGATTTCAATATTATAGTGGAATCTATGATAAAATATCTTACGAAGGCACAGTCACAAATTATCAATCATAAATCTTGGGCTGCCAAAATATTTACATTGGCTTGTAGCGACTCGGCTTTTAGTAAAATATATTCCTTCAATTATACTGATTTAAATGAGGTTGCTAAAGCTTTAAAATTAGAGAATTTGCCTACTGTCGAATATGTTCATGGTTGCTTGGCTGATCATTCTGCTATCTTGGGTATTAATGACCAGGTCAGTACAATTGATGGAGCTTTTGATTTTATGCGGAAGAGTTTCAATCCTTATTACTCAAGCCATCCTGTTTCATATGATTTGAAAGAGGCTGATGAAGTTGTCTTTTTCGGTCATTCATTAGGCGATAATGATTATCACTATTTCCAGCCTTTTTTCAGACGTCAATGTGAAGAAGATTTGGAACTCAAAGAAAAGCGTACGATTACGATTTTCACATACAACGAAAATTCGAGAATGGAAATTATGCGTACGCTTCATAAGATGAATGGTGGTAAAACATCATTATTGTTTCAGAACAATGAATTGAACATTTTTTGTACTGGCGATTCTCGCTTAGAAGAGAGCCCTTCCTTTAGAAAATGGTATTCAGATAGAATTACTGAGATTCAGCGAGTAAGAACTCAACAATTCTTTGATGATATTGCTAAGTATTAGTTTTGAAAATTATTATAAAATGAATATACTTTTTATAGGTGGAGCTGGTTTCATTGGCTCCAGTTTGGTCAAGCAGTTCTTGACCAACGAAAAATATAATGTCTTTGTGGTAGAACCAGAGTTTGCTAATGTGTCAAGACTCGATGGGCTGAATGTGAAGATATTCAGAGAGGCATTGGGAAATGTGGATACAATAGAAAACATTTTGGTAACCAATAAGATTGATGTTGTTGTACATCTTGTATCTACGCTGATTCCTGGTAGTGGATATGATGATTTCAACAACGAGTTTAAGAACATGATATTCCCTTCCATTAAGTTGATGGAGATTTGCGCCAAGGAGAATATCAAGTTTGTATATTTCTCTTCGGGTGGTACCATTTATGGCAATCGCTCTACCATGCAGCCGTTTGTAGAGTCGGATGAGATGGCACCAATCTCTTATTATGGATGGTCAAAACAGATGATGGAGAATAGCATCTTGTTCAAAAATAGAACAGAGAAGTTGAAATATCTCATCGTCCGTCCTTCCAATCCATATGGGCATGGGCAGAATCTTCATGGCAAACAGGGATTGGTGGCAGTTGCCATCGGAAAAATCTTGGAAGAGAAGCCTGTCGAGGTTTGGGGCGACGGTTCTGCTATTCGCGACTACATCTACATTGACGATTTGGCAAAGGTCTTCTATCAGTTGATAGATAAGGACGTTTGCAATGAGACGGTCAATTTGGGAAGTGGTAGAGGCTATTCTGTGAATGATGTCTTGGCATTCTTGAAGATAATCACCAAGAAGGATTTCAAGATTATCTATGAGAATACTCGTCCAATGGATGTGTCGAACATGGTATTGGACACAGTGAAAATGAACAAGTTGGCAAATGTGGAGTTGACACCAATGTTGGAGGGAATCTCTGCTTTTTATAATGAATCAATAAGTAAATAAAAATGATACGTATTGCAATTATAGCGGGTGTGCTCCATTCGGGTGGTAAGAGAAATCTTATCATGGAGTATTATCGCCATATAGATAGGTCGCAGGTGCAGTTTGACTTCATCTGTGATTCCGACTCTAATGGTATTCCGGAAGAGGAGATAAAGGCTCTTGGGGGTAGGGTGTATAAAGTCGCTCCTTATAAGCAAATTGTCGCACACATGCATGACACTTATCAAATCCTTAAAGAAAATAAGTATCAGATAATGCATGCTTTCGACAATACCCTCAATGTTTTTCCTATGTTCTTGGGCAAAATGGCAGGAGTGAAAGTTAGAATCTCTGAGAGCATATCTAAAGGAGACAAGAATGAGAAGAAAACGATAGTCAAGTTGGCTCTTCGTCCTTTCTCACATTGGTTTGCTAATTATTATATGGCAAATTCCATAGATTGCGGAATCTGGCAGTTTGGCAAGGAAACGTATGAGAAGGGACAGATTAGTATCTTTAAAACCGTAATCAACGCTGATGCTAATGCCTTTGATGCTTCGTTACGTGATGATACCCGAAAGAAGTTCGGATGGGAGAATCAAGTGATTTATGGTTTCATCGGAAGGTATGTAGACCAAAAGAATCCTCTCTTCTTGATAGATATATTCAATGAGATTGCCAAGAAACAGGCCAATGCAAAACTTGTGATGATAGGTTTTGGCGAATTGGAAGCTGCTCTGCATGAGAAAATCCAAGAATATGGGCTGGAAGATAGAATTGAGGATTTAGGTCGTCGTGATGACATCAAGCAATTTTATAATGCTTTTGATGCCTTTTTGTTGCCATCGCTCTATGAAGGGATGCCTGTTGTGGGTATAGAAGCACAATGCGCAGGTTTGCCTATATTCTTCTCCAAGAATATCACAGAGGAGACCACAGCATCTTCATTGGCTCATTATATCGGATTGGAAGAATCACCTAAGGCCTGGGCAGATAAGATTATCCCAATAGTTGATAAGAATATAACAGAGCGAAGAAGCTATTCGGAAGAAGTAAAACAGAATGGTTTTGATTCAATGACAGAAACCAATAAACTTCAAAATTTCTATATGAGTAAACTTAAATATACTAATAAGGGGGGGTAAATCCAAGAATTAGTATTTGTGAAATGAACCCTATTGGGACATTGATGCCAGTAGTTCCTGGAGAAAGGAGATTAGCGGCATGATGTCACCAATAAAAGTAGCTATAAGTGTAAATAAATGTGATTCTGGTGGTCAGAAAAGTTTGGTAATGGCGTATATGAGAAACTTTTCGCCTGAAAGAGTGAAGTTCGACTTGATAGTGGACGAGGATTCCAACAGTATTCCTTACGACGAGGTGAAAGCCTTGGGAGGAAATGTTTATGTTGTGCCTCCTTATCAGAAGATAATAAGTCACATGAAAGCATTATATAAGCTCTATAAACGAGAACAATATGATGTGCTTTATGCGGCAAACAATACGATGAACATCTTTCCGCTGTTTGTGGCAAAGATGGCTGGAATCAAAGTGAGGGTAAGCGAAAGCTTGACTACTGCATCAAAGTTGGAGAAGAAGAAAACAATGATGAAGAATGTGTTGAAGCGTTTTTCTCATTGGTTCTGCAACTATTATATGGCGAATGGCATTCAAAGTGCAGAGTATCAATTTGGCAAGGCTACTACTCAAAAAGGTCAGGTGGCTATCTTCTTGAATCCTGTGGATGCAGAGAAAAATGATTTCTCGCCAGAACTTAGAAAGAAGACTCGTCAAGAGTTTGGTTGGAATGACAAGGTGGTATATGGAACTATCGCCCGTTTTGAGAAGCAGAAAAATCCAATGTTCTTGATAGATGTGATGAACGAAATCAAAAAAAGACAAGACAATGCTCATTTTGTAATCATCGGTATCGGCTCTATGGAGCAGGAGATGAAGGCAAAGATTGCTGAATGTGGATTCGGCGATAAAATGAGTTGGCTGGGAAGACGTGAGGACATTCGTCAATTCTACAATGCCTTTGATGCCTTCTTGCTTCCATCGCTCTACGAAGGTTTCCCTATCGTTGGAGTAGAGTCGCAAGCCGCTGGTCTCCCTGTATTCCTCTCTGACGCAATCACTCATGAGGCAGGAATAGAAGAACTCGGACATTTTATCGAGTTGAGTAAGTCAGCAAAGGAATGGGCTGATATTATTATCCCTGAAACAGCCAAGCTGATGAAGAATCGAAGAGGTCGCAAAGATTATTTGAAGGCTCATGGATTTGATGCTGTTAGCGAAGCCGAGCGATTGACCCAATATTTTGAGAAAGCTGTTACCGAACAAAAATAAGAATCATATAAATTTATGAACTATATTATCACTGGTGGTACTGGTTTCATCGGTACCCATCTTACAAATTTGATTAAGGAGCGTTATCCTAACGCCCAAGTATATAACCTCGACATCGTAAAGCCTGGCACGCCTAACCCCGTGGTGAAGGATTACAAGCCTGCGCTGAAGGAGGGGCAGAAGTTGCAGAGTACCTTCATTGAGTATGACATCCGCAAGCCTATTGAGAATTTGCCGTTCACACCTACCGAGGATGATGTCATTTTCAACTTTGCAGCTGTGCATCGCACTCCTGGACATGAAGACCATGAGTATTTCGAGACAAATATCCGTGGAGCGGAGAATGTGGTTGCATTTGCTGAGAAATGGGGCATCAAGAAGATTGTGTTCACTTCGAGCATCGCGCCATACGGTGCTGCTGAGGAGTTGAAGAAAGAAGCGACGTTGCCTACTCCTAATACGGCATACGGTATCTCAAAGTTGGTGGCTGAGAAGATTCATGAGAAGTGGCAGAATGGGGATGCTGCTCATCGCCAGCTCACTATCGTTCGTCCTGGTGTGGTATTCGGAAAGGGTGAGAATGGTAACTTTACCAGATTGTATTGGGCAATCCGTGGTCATAAGTTTGCTTACCCTGGCAGAAAGGATACCATCAAGGCTTGCATCTATGTAAAGGAGTTGGTGAGCTTCATGCTGTATCGTTTGGAACATCATGAGCATGGTGTAGAGTTATATAACTGTTGCTTTGAGCCTGCTTATACCATTCAGCATATCGTTGAGGCAATGAAGAAGGTAACAGGATTGACGCAATTCGTGCCTGATATTCCTAATTGGGTCATTATGCCAATGGCAAGAATGGCGATGCTGATGGGCTCGCCTATGGGCATCTGTCCAGCGAGAGTGAAGAAACTCCAGATTTCCACGAACATCTGTGGCGAGAAATTGAAGTACTCTGGGTATCAGTTTAAGTGGAGCTTCGAGGAGGCATTGGAGGACTGGTTTGAGGATAATGACAGAAAATATTTGAAATAAAATGTTTGTGATATATGAAAGGAATAGTATTAGCTGGTGGTAGCGGTACACGTTTGTACCCTATCACCAAGGGTATCAGCAAACAACTGATACCTATATTTGACAAGCCGATGATATATTATCCTATATCGGTCTTGATGTTGGCAGGAATTAGGGAGATATTGATTATCTCAACACCATTTGACTTGCCTGGTTTCAAACGGTTGTTAGGCGATGGTAGCCAATTCGGAGTGAAGTTTGAATATGCCGAGCAACCATCCCCTGATGGCTTGGCACAGGCTTTCATCATCGGCGAGAAGTTCATCGGGGATGATTCGGTATGCTTGGTTCTTGGTGACAACATCTTCTATGGTGCAGGATTGAACAAAATATTGTCTAAAGCTGTGGAGGATGCGGAGCAGAACAACAAGGCTACTGTATTTGGGTATCGTGTCAGCGACCCTGAGCGATATGGCGTGGCTGAGTTTGATGAGCAAGGCAATTGCCTGAGTATCGAGGAAAAGCCAGAACATCCTAAGAGTAACTATGCGGTGGTGGGTTTGTATTTCTATCCTAACAAGGTGGTGGAAGTGGCAAAGCACATCAAGCCATCGGCTCGAGGGGAGTTGGAGATTACGACTGTGAACCAGAAGTTCTTGAAGAATAAGCAATTGAAAGCTCAGACCATGGCAAGAGGATTCGCATGGCTTGATACGGGGACGCACGATTCACTGTCGGAGGCTTCCACCTTTATCGAGGTGCTGGAGAAGAGACAGGGCTTGAAAGTGGCTTGTTTGGAAGGCATCGCTTATCGTAAGGGATGGATTGACGCTGATACCTTGCGAGAGAACGCCAAGCCAATGATGAAGAACGATTATGGGAAGTATCTCCTTTCCATTCTTGATGAGGGAACGGAGACTCTGAAGAAAAATTTAGAATATTGAAACCCTTGGGATGAGCTTCCCATAGAATAAAGATTTACTTATAGGATAGGTGAGGGAGAGAATCTGGGCTTTTATATGAGCTACTTTTCGCTCAGTTCTTGAACTCATCTATCTCTTTACAATGATTTCAAAATATGAAGAATATAGTAATAACAGGCGGTGCGGGCTTTATCGGCTCGCATGTTGTTCGCCTTTTCGTCAATAAATATCCTGAGTATAACATCATCAACCTCGATAAGTTGACTTATGCTGGCAACTTGGCAAACCTCAAGGACATCGAGGACAAGCCAAACTATAAGTTTGTGAAGATGGACATCTGCGACTTCGATGCTTTCTTGAAGTTGA
>ERZ808245.217-NODE-217-length-32711-cov-6.087151_pt1 | contig 32711 bp, 27 predicted proteins | sample MGYA00521243_ERZ808245 | MGnify/ENA primary metagenome ERZ808245 (study PRJEB31516, sample SAMN03275576) | gut metagenome | biome: mammalia-associated habitat; material: feces | host: Papio cynocephalus | place: Kenya | collected 2012-07-07 ... | reverse complement strand
ATGAGCTACGAAAAGGCCGGCCGTTACGGATCCGAGAGGGGGTGCCCTTGCCGCCGCTCTTGATTCTTTCGAAAGCGGCTTTCGCGGTCCTGTAATCGCACCCGCATCGCTTTGCGATCTCGGCGAAGTTGGGCTTAAGCTCCGCAATTTCTTCTTTTGATATCATGTAATCAATCCTTTCTAGGACGTCTTTCCGATACATATGCTATTCTCCTTTTTGAGGAGATTATACGTGACCGGCGGAAACCTACAAATTCGACCGCCCAATATCTACAAATTGATTATGACCAATACAGACGGCTTCCTTTTCCACGGTGTCTCTCCTAAGCGGGATGTAGATGGCGTCGGCGAAAAGAGCGAAATACCTCTCTTTGGTCGGCCTCGAGGCGAACCTCTCGACGTCTTCCTTCACGGCGTCGGTGATCGCCGAGATCGTGGACGAGGAGTATCTGTGGTCGTACAGCGATTCCACGATCTCCTGGATCTGCGAGTCGGTCATCCCGGCGGAATAGAGCTTCAGGATGGTTTGGCCTATGTTCTTCGTGGATCTCCTCCCTCTTTCGAAAAGGCAGGTCTCGAATTCCGACTTCCTGTCCCTGGGGACCTCCACTTTTATGACGCCATAGGATGTGTTGAGCATCCTCTCGTAATAGCCGTTCCTGGAATTGCCCAGCTCCTTCGAGGCGCCTTGGGTGCCCCTCTCGTATCCGAGGAAAGCGGTCAGCTCGTGCCCGATTATTTCGTTCACGCCCCTCTCGATTTCCTCCCTCAGGGCCTCTTTGAGCACCTCGTCCAGGTTTACTTTCTTGCCGGCCGCGCTAGCATTTGCTAACGCGTTGAGCATCGTTTGTGATAAATTATCCATGCAGGACTCCTTTCATGCTTGGTAGTTAAATTGTGAGTTCCTGCTTTTTTGTTGTCAATTCCGCGCCGCGGGACCCCTAGGGGTCCAATGGTGGTGACCATCCCTTCATTTCATTCAGGAATGTTTACACAATTGAACGTGTACTCTCCTTGTTTCATTAACGAAAGCATAAATTCAACTTTTATAAAATATTTCGGTGGCATCTAATAAATACCCATATCATTTCTTTTGACAACATGAGCAAAAAGCGTTTCCTTTACGATATTCATGACTATCGAAGAAAAATTAAAGGACGCTTTCGCTAACGGGGATCAGAATAAAATCGAACTTGCGTTTTCTACATTCTATAAAGCTAACTATGACCTCGTGAAAAAGATAATCGCGGAAACGGTTGGCTATCATATTTGGCTAGAAGATGTTATTGCCGATACATTTGTCGCAATATTGGAGAATAAAGACCGCTTAGGAGAAATCAAAGACCTCAAAAAGTATTTGTTCCAAGTTGCTAGAAATATCGCCAAAAAGACATATAAAAACGAACTTAACAAATCGCACGATGATATCGATAACGTCATTACGATTAGTAACGACGACTCCTTAGCCAATATCGATGAAAAGAATATCGTTCAAAGGATTGAATCAAGTTTGAAATACCCTAGCGATAAAATCTTTATCCTTAGAGAAGGCTTTGAATACACGTTTTTAGAAATCGCCTCAATCTTAAATTTAGGAGAAGATTTGGTTTATTACCGTTATAAGAAAGCATTAGAAAAACTACGTAAAGAATTTAAAAAAGGTCCGTAGACGGACTTTAAGACTAATGCTGATTCACGCCGCTAACAATCGCACGAACTGAACTAATGACCTGCACACAGTATCGGAACGAAGTGTAAGCTGGGGAGGAAAAACAAATCGAGCCATCCCCTTCTTGTAAAGAGAAGCGATACATATCATTCGAATCTTTATAGATGACAAAATGAGGGAGACCAGTTCTAACGACTTTCCCTTCCGTCTCATCGTAGGCTTTCGCATTAGGAACAATCCTTTTTGCTCTTTTAATCGCATGAATTGCTTTTTCTTCGCTATCAAAGAATGGCGAAATACCAAGGACTTCCCCTTTGAAGTTCTCTAGGAGGAAGCGGTAGCCGTCAACTGAAGATCCAATAACAAATTTACCCATAATTCTCTATGACCAACTAAAGAATACCGCAAATAAAAGAAAATTCATAATTTAGTTTTGCTAAATTTATGATTCGTTATTTATTTTTACTCTTTGTTTTCAATGCTAAAAACATAATTTATTTCGCTTAGTTCACGTTTTTAAATACATTATTTTTAGGTATTTAGGTAACTTATTAAATAATAAAATATGGATATATTCTTAGTAGAAATTATGACTGATTGGAAATCCATCAGCTTAATTGAGAATAAAGGCAATCGAAAGAGCGCTTATTCGTTAAGTTACTAATTCAATTGCAGTCAGAGAAAAGAACTATTGAATTTCGCAATTTTATCAAAACACTAGTTTCATTAAGCTTTTAGATATTGATTAAAATAACATTGGCTGTTTGATTTGATCAATATTCCCTAATCTATCCAAAAGGAGCTGATGATTATGACGAGCAATCCAATCGTATCTTTGCTAATTCATATTTAGGCTTCATAGTAAAAAAGAATAACAAGACGAAACCCAGTAGACGAATGTTCCTCAAAATCTTGCAACTCTCCAAAAAACGACGGCAAGGGCAGCGTTCGCACTAATCAGTTTACGAATCGCCACTTTTCCCTTCCGTCGTGATTTTTAGTGAGTTTTATTTGTACCGGTTGTCTTCGCTTCTCGCGACAATTGTAATTCGATATCACGCTTTCCGTGCATAACGCGGATAATGGTCATTGTTTTGTTGTCGTTATCGGTTATATAAAACACGAGGTAATTATCAACGCCCATTACACGCAAGTTCTATTCTTTCCACGGTTCTTTGTCATATACACGATATCTCTCAGGCATTTCTTCAAGGCTCATTACAGCCTGTTCTATTTTGCCTATTTGTCCAACGCGGTTTCGACAGCCAATAGATTACGAATCAAATAGTCGGCAATGGATCTCAAATCTTCTTCAGCTTTTTTAGTTGTAAATATTTGATATTTCATATCGCTATAATTTTTTACGAATATCAGAAAAAACTTCAGTCGCTGGCTTTACTCGACCATTTGTAGCATCGTCAAAGCCTTTCTTTATTTCTAAATCGAATTCCCCTTGCGTCATATTGCCTATATCAAGTGGACGTGGAGGCAATTTTACATCAAACGGCAATCCGCCCTGAAGAATAATCTGCTTGTAAAACATATTAATCGCGTTTGATGCAGGTATTCCAAGCTCTGAAAGTATCGCCTCGGCTTCGTTTTTCACGTTTGGTTCAATTCTTGCATATAAATTTGCTGATTTAGCCATCATTACACCTCCAATAGTTATTTCGCTTTTCTTTATAGTTAAATTGTTCGCGTTTGTAAGGACAAGAGCAATGCATGTTCTTAATAGAGTTTCACGCTTTTTGTCAAAACACAAGCTTCATAGAGTTTTAGGGTATTGATTGCAATAACGGCAGCTGCCGGAAAACAATAACGAGCGAACTTCACCGCCTTCCTAAGAAAGTCATGGCAGATGTTGAGCGCCAAGAAACAGGATAGTCCATCCTTTACACCCATTATTTGGTTATTAAATTCATAGAAAAGGCACCTTTAGGCTTGATTTCCTTGAATCTTGACGGCTCATTGAAATTATCCAAAAAAGCAGTTTTTCATAAGGAGATCTTAGTTTTTGGGAGCTTTACGTAACAAAGGCTAAAACCATTACCAAAATTGATAAACTTAACGAGAAAGAACTACATTTTCTTCTTTTTGCAAAATGATAAAATTTTGCATATGTCAGAATTAACAAAGAAAGCTTTAGCGGCTTCATTAAAAGAATTATTAGAGAAGAAATCGATCCGCAAAATCACGATAGGAGAAATATGCGACCACTGCGGGGTCCGTCGACAGACTTTCTATTATCATTTTTCTGATTTGCCTGAACTGATTGAATGGATTTGCTACTCCGAAGCGGACGCGGTTATTCAAAAGAACCGCAATTACGCTAGTTGGGAAGAAGGGTTCTATGATGTTTTTCTTTTAGCGAAAAAAGAAAAGTCTTTCATCATGAATATTTATCATGGAGTATCAAAAGATACTTTAGAAAGATACTTATGCAATTTAACCAAGCCTCTCCTAGAACATGTTATCAATGAAGTCGCCAATTCTCTTTCTATCGATGATGTCACCGCAAGCGATAAAGATTTTGTCGCGCGTTTTTATACCGTTGCCTTTGTCGATGTAATGATGAGCTGGGTTGACCGTGATATGCAAGAAGACCCAAAAACGATCATTGAGCATTTATCTCCTTTAGTAAAAGGGACCATCCCTAACGCCTTAATCGCTTATTCCGGACGAAATTGACATTCATGTCTTTTTGTTAAAAATTTTGTCTTTTTAAAGAAGAAATCATTTTTTTGGACATGAATCACTCTTTGCAATTTTTCTTTGCTTGTTTTTTCTTTTACCTTAGATATCGCCTTAACGGCAAAAGGAGATAAAGCAATGTATTACTCAGCAGGAAATTACGAAGCCTTCGCTCACCCAAAGAAACCTGAGGGAGCGGATAAAAAGAGCGCATATATTATCGGAAGTGGCTTAGCCGGGCTTACTTCCGCCTTCTATTTGGTGAGAGACGCTCAAATCAAAGGCGAAAGAATCAAGATTCTAGAAAGAGACCCCGTCGCAGGCGGGGCATGCGATGGAATCCATGATCCAAAGAATGGATTCATCATGCGCGGCGGAAGAGAGATGGATAACCATTTCGAAGTCATGTGGGATGTCTATAAAGATGTTCCATCTAGTTCCGATCCTAACGTTTCCGTTCTCGATGAATATCGCTGGTTAAATAAAGAAGATCCTAACTATTCCCTTTGTAGAGCGACTGCTCATTGCGGGAAGAAACTTCCTACAGGGCACGACTTCACTCTTGATAAAGAAGCGCAAAATGAACTTTTAAAGCTCTTCTTAACCCCAGAAAAGGACTTAGAGGACAAAAAGATCAGCGATTGCTTCGATGATCACTTCTATCGTTCCAATTTTTGGCTATATTGGCAAACAATGTTCGCGTTCCAAGAATGGAGCAGTGCCTTAGAGATGAAACGTTATTTGCAGCGCTACGTTCACCATATTGATGGTTTACCAGATTTCACTGCCCTCCGTTTCACTCGCTATAACCAATATGAGTCGATGATTTTGCCTTTATTAAAATATCTCACCGATCATGGCGTTACTTTCATTCCTCACTGCGAAGTGAAAAACGTCATCTTCGATGCGAAGAATAACGACCACAAAGTCGCAACTGCGATTGAAGTGGAATTAGAAGGAAAGCCTCACACCTATAAACTAAGCGAGGACGATTTGGTGTTCATCACAAACGGTTCTTGCGTCGATAGCACTAAATACGGGAATCAAACTACCGCTCCGGATTATCAAAGCCTAAAGAATAAGGAAGGTGATTCTTGGAATTTATGGAGAAAGATGGCTTCGCAAGTCAATGATGGCTCATTTGGTAACGTAGATAAATTCTCGGACAACATCGAAGAAACCAACTGGATGAGCGCCACAATCGATGTCGATGACACACTCTTGCCTTATATCACTAACATTACGCAACGTGATCCTCATACTGGCAAAGTATGTACGGGAGGCATCGTCACAGTAAAAGATTCATGGGATTATTGGAGATGCTCTTGGACAATTAATCGCCAAGGGCAATTCGAGGATCAGCCAAAGAATAGAACGCTTGTTTGGTTCTATAGCCTCTACACAAATCGTCCAGGCAACTACATCAAAAAACCAATGAGAGATTGCTCTGGTATTGAGGTTGCAGAAGAATGGATGTACCACATTGGGGTCCCTACCGATAAGATCGAAGAATACGCAAGCAAACACGCGAATACCACAACCGCGTATATGCCTTATATTGACGCGTTCTTCCAGCCAAGGAAAGAGACCGATCGTCCCCTCGTTGTTCCTCATGGAGCAATTAACTTCGCCTTCATTGGACAATTCGCGGAAATTCCTCACGATACAATCTTCACAACCGAGTATTCGATGAGGAGTGGAATGGAAGCAGTCTACACATTGATGAATGTTGACCGTGGAGTTCCTGAAGTATGGGGGTCCCGTTATGATATCCGCGAATTATTAAAAGCGGCATATTACGCGGTTGACCGTAAGCAATTAAAGGACATGAATCTAACTGTCGCCGAACGTTTCTTGCTTAAGAAAGTGCTGAAGAAAATCAAAGACACAGACATCGAGCTCTTGCTAAAAGAATCGAGGCTAATCTAAATACGTTTTAATCCACTTTCTACAAGGATATTGAAAAAGCGTTGCCTATTTGCGAAGTTTTACGCAAGTAGAGTAACGCTTTTTGTTTTAGAAATGCAAAGTTTTTCTTATTTAATTATTTCTGCGCAGCGATTTTCGATTTCAGTTAATCGTTGATCGCATTTTTCATTAATTTGACGATCAATTTCCGTCTTCTTCTTTAGATTTTCTTCATAGGTTGCTAACGCATTAGTCGCTTCTTCGCCTTTTAATCCTTTTAGGCATTTTCTATTTTTGATTAAGAAGACTATTGAAACAATACTTCCAATCAATCCAATGGAAAGGCAAGAATTAGCAATCATAATAAACTCAGCGAAACCAGGAACCCAAAGCAGAACGAGGCTTAAAAGTATGAAGGCCAAGAAAACAAATAAAAGCGTAAGAGGAAGGTAGAATTTTTTCGGCGTGGCGATAACTGGCTTTTCAACATCGCAATATTCTAAACCAAATTTTTCAGCCGCTTCTCTTCTAATATATGGAGCAGTTGAGTTTCTCAAAGTAGAAAGCTTTACATATTCGCTCTCAAGTTCCCTAGCTTCATCATACCAAGGAGCTCCTTTTTCCCTTGAGAAAGTGATTTTATTAAAGGTTTCGAAGTGGCGTGTCCCATCACTATCTTGGCCAGTAAATTCTTGGCAACGCTGATTGTTGATTACTTCCCAGCCAAACATCTCAAACAATCTGATTTTTTCATTAATTTCCTTGTCGCTTGGATAGCATTGAATCGTAGTTGTCTCTTTTGGCATTGGTTACTCCTTTTATTTTTTAAATATGTAAAAAATTTTACCCCCCCCCCCGCGTTTTTCAAGAGTTTATTGCTTAAAAGAGAAAAATTCTCAATAAAAAGGGGAAATAGAAACCGCTCGTTGCAAATACTCTTTTGCAAAAAATTATTTTCCTAGTGTTCCGACTGGAACAACTAAAACACCATCTTGTCTTTTATACGCGATATCACCATTCGCCGTCAAGACCATTAAAAAGGATGGCTTTTTCATTTTGCCTAAATCAATGTTTTGGCTCAGCTTTAATAAGCTATCGACTCCCTCTTGGATTAAATTATCACCACCGATTTTAATCTCAATTAAGCCATAGCTTCCGTTTCTTAAGTGAATCACCGCATCACATTTCATTTTCACTCACTTTGAGTTCTGAAGAGGTCTCATAAATAACATCGCTCACTTGCTTCACGCCAAGTAGCTTTAAAGTCGAAGAGACATCCATTGCAACATCGCCTCCCCCAATCACTAAGGCACTACTAGGGAGTTTGATATGCCCCTCTTTCTCTTTCACCCTTTTTAAAAACGATATCGCAAGCTCAACGTGAGGGTTATTTTTGGATAAATCAAGGATCTTTCCTTTTTGGAAACCGATCGCAACAATTATCGCGTCATATTTCTTTTTAGAGTTTCTCGTAATCATCGATTTTTTGTTCAGTCAAAGCCTTCACGCCTAAAGAAAGGATTCGCTTAATCTCTTTATCTAGAACGGCGTTTGGTAAACGGTAAGGAGGGACATATCTAAGATATCCTTCTAATTCTTTCTCTTTTTCATAAATTGTGACATTAATCCCGATTTTCGCTAGAGTATACGCGGCCGTAAGACCAGAAGGACCAGCCTCAATAATTGCGATTTCTATTTTGTTTTTGGAGCAGCTTCAAGCGGTGTATCCTCATAAAGTCCATCAAAAACCGTTGGATTTTGTTAATCTGGATTGAGGTATCGATTCCACTTCTTAAGCACCCATATTCGCAATATTTTTCCGTAGGGCAAAACTTAGAGCAAGGCGCGCCAAGACATAGTAAGCAGCGGCTAGCCTCTTCAAAAAGTAGCTTTAACGAAAATGGGGTATCCATCTCTTCTAAATATTTTTGTATCAATAGTCCCTCCAAAACTAGGCAAAATGATGATTGGGAATAGCCTCATTCTAACAAAGCACTTAAAGCATTCCAACGAAGTTTCGCTAGCTGATTATTTGCTTTTTCTCGTTTTCTATGAATTAAAAAATCCTCGCAAAAACTACCTTAAAATTTAAAGAATAGCAAAATTATGGACTTTTTAATGATGAAAAAGATGAAGAGGAAGCGTTAACGATAAAAAACAATTTTTCCAAAGCCGCTAAATTATTTTTTGTCATGGCTCATAGAGAAATAACGAATAAGCGTTATTTGATTCTAATCGCTGGGCGAACCGCACCCCAATAATCGACTCGATAATCATCCCCGAATTCGCCATTCGATTTTACCCGCCAATACCAACGGTCATTTGACCAAACTAAGGATTCTCTCGTGACCCAAGACATATATTGATAGTCGCTAGATGCTTCGGTTGATTGATAGGCTAACGCGTGATCGCTACTTTCGGCGCGCAACGAATTGCCGCCATTCTTCAAATCCTCGCATTCTTCTTTGCTTAGAAGGAATAATTTGTCGCTTTTATAATGAGAAAGAAGACTGGCGTATTCCTTTTTCCCAAGGGTCAAATCGGTATCGAAAAGGGAGTAACTATAACGGTCCCTAACGGGAATATCAGAAGAATGGTTCCCGTTCATCCAGTTGCGGATATTGGAATAGGCGTAATCATTTAAGCTATGGTTATCGGCATACGGCCTGATGTTCCACATCGCCCACCACACATCAAGCACTTTCTTCGTTACGGCAAGAGTTTGTCCTTTTCTAGTGGTAAACACCTTCCATTCAATCGGTTCGACTTTGAAATAAAAGGTCGGAGTATTAGAAACATCGCGAACGCGACTCCCATTACGAAAACGATAAGAGGCGCTTCCCCCTGGGTGATTCCCAAACCACTCAAAGCGTTTGTACCTTATTCCGTCATATTCAATATAAGTATTGCCAACGTATTTAGCCCCATACCCCTGCGTTTCAAGCACGTGCTTTTTTATCCCCTTTCCAGATTCATAGACGTCATCCAAACGCCGGATAAGCGTTTTATCTGTCACCGCGGTCTGAGGGTAATAGCCGAATCGGCTATAATCGAACTTGTCCTTTTTCTTCCATTTTGCCCGCAATGTCGCGTGAGACGGTATTTTCCATGTCCCGCCTAAATCAATTGGCCTACCATTATATAGCCAACAACAAAATAGGCGTTCCGAAGAATAATCGTAAGGAACGGGCAAAAGATATTGGTAGCCAAAGAGGAATTTCCTAGGTTCAAATTTATTCCCCGCGACCTCATCTAACAAAGATACGTAGCTATATTTGGCTCGATAATCGGCATATAGATTGATAGGGCCTTCCACTTTCATCGAATCGAAATCCCATTTGTTTAGGAATTTTTGGTCAAGATACCAGCCAGAAACCGAAAACGTATCCAAAATAGGCGGAGTGATCTTATTATTCAAAGGGATGGTTTCTTTTTTTACAAGGGCATCTCCGCAATAGAATTTGACATCGCATGTTGCCTTCACTTTCTTATAGCCAATATCGCCAACGTCAAGTTCTCTCCCATCGGAAAGAGTCACAAACAAGTGCCCGTTTTTATCAAAACGCGTATAAACGACTTTCAAAGGCTTATCTTCTTTCTTCGAGGAAGGAAGTTTCGGGGAACCCGCTTCAAGCCATTCGTAATAAGAGGAAGTCCCACCGGACTTGCGATATTCGAAATAAGAATTCGAAATCATTTCTTTTGGGGATATCTCAAGAGAAGAAACCGTCAGCATCGTCACGGCAATAGAAGCAATCCCAAAGCCAACAATCAATAGTTTTCGATTTTTCATAAAGACTCCTTTTCATATACGTTTTGATACCATTGTAATGGGTATTTGAACGCGTTAGCAACCATGCTATAAAGTGATCATCGTCTTTATTTTCTAATTCGAAAAAATAATGAAAATGGCTATTATAGTTAAATATTTATCACTATCGCTCCACGATTTTACTCGCCAAAATCGAAGGATGAATTACGAAATTGTTTTCTTTAATTTTTTCTTTTTTAGAAATAACATCTAATTTATTTTCCTTTTTAAAAAATTAGTTTTTGTGAAAACGTTTTTAAACAATTTGCTAGTCAACGGGGAAAACGCATAAAGAAAATCCCTTCAAGCATAAGCCCAAAGGGATATTTCTAATGGATGGTTTAACTATTCTAGGGTTAACTTCCAAAGCTTAGTAGAAGTTCCGCCCCAGCTACAAGTGACCGCATAAAGGTCTTTGCCGTTATTGAAGATAGATTGGACGTTATAGCTACTTAAGCCACTAGGCACTGCGATTTGAGCCGTGCCAATCTTAGTGCCATTCCAAGTATATACGGCGATTGGCGCTACAGTTTGGTTATCGATTTTGTAGCTCACATAGATGTAATTATCATCCACGAATACGCTAGAGGCATTATAGCCACTTAAGGAGCAATTAACGGTAGTTAACGGCTCTCCGCTATTATTAGCCACAACAAGATTATTGCCGTTCAAGACCGCATATTTACCATTAGTCGCATTATATTGGATTGCGGAGGCTCCCGATATTATGAGGTTATCAACTTTTGTGAAGGCACTAGTCTCACTATCGAAGCCATTCGTTTTATCCTCTAAATCGATATTCCAAATCTCATAAGGGGCAGAATTTGCTAGCGACTTGGAAGTAATGAAATATAGTTTTGTCCCCTTGACGAATAGTTTTGCACCATCTTCACTAAAATCGGCGTGATCAATCGTTTTGGTGCTGATAACTTTGTAAGTTTCTGGATCAATCTTAGAAACGACGGTTTCCGTTTTGGTATTGCCGCTTTTAGCGAGAGCAGAAGCTAGATAGATATAGCCATTATAGTAAGTGCCACCCATCGCGTATTGTTGCACTTTGCTATCGACATCAACTTTCGTAAAGGCAAGATTTTCGCCGCTTCTTCCCCGTTTACTGAAACGTAATCCCCTAATGAACCATTAGCGGAAACGACAGTGAAGCCAGTCACATCACTCGTTTTGGTGATTTTTCCTTCCGTATAAGACACCGTGAAAGAAGTCAAACCGCTAGTGGCATTAGAAGGTGAGACGCTGAAGTCCTTTACCTTCGCTTTGCTACCATCTTCATAATGAGCGGTTACGGTAAGGTGCTTAGCGATTTCTTCACCTACGATATAACGGCTTGTGTCAGAGCTAACTTCGATGCTTGCGAGTTTAGAAACGTTGAAAACGCTAGGATCGACGCTCGTCTTCCAAATGTTGATGCCTCCATCGCCTTGCCAAGTGCAGACGCCAGCATAGAAATCGCCCTTATAGCAAACCATGGATTGGATATTGAAGCCTTGGTCAACTTCTTTTCCGCCACTAGTGATTTTGCCTAGATTAATCCCTGGGATCGGGGTCAATCCGACATAGTCGCCACTTAACGTATAGGTCTCAATCGGCAATGAAGGCTGATTGTTTGTTCCATAAGAGATATAGACGTATTTATCGTCTCCCGTGATAGAGCGTATAGCCATGCCGGTTGCGCCTTTAAGGGTTTTTGTATTTCCTACTTGGTTCCCGTCTTCATCGAAATAATAGAGTTTCTTATTATCGTCGACAACCGCGTATTGCTCGGTGATTTCGCTATAGTAGCATGATCTTACTCTAGCATCCGTCTTCCCTTCGAATGGAAGTTTTTCTTCTACGGGTGTCCCTTTGTTGAATTCCGTCAAAGAGATAGATAAAGCGCGGCAGTGATCGGAATCAGGATAAACGAAGGTATAAAGTTTTCCATCTTTTACCATGAGCTGGGAATTATCATCGGATTTAGTGAATCCTTCAGGCAACATCGTGCTGAATTCTTTGGTTTGCTCTTTCACTTCCCAGGTGGAAGGATCGATTTTATAGAGCATAGTTTTGGCGTTACCACTCGTGTTTTTCGCCGCATAGATATACTCTCCATCCGTCGCTAAGCCCATTTGATATCCGCCTTTGTGGATATTTCCTTTCGTGCCAACGACAGGCTTTGCTTCCGTTTTCACTTCGTAATCATCGCCACATGCGCCAATATATTCGCCAAAGCTATAATTCGAATCAATGTTCTCTTTGACCGATTTTAGCTTGGCTGCCATGATGCTATTGCCATCGTCCTTAAGTCGTTTTCCGTCGATATTTTGAGTGAATCGAAGAATCGAGAAATAGAATGTGCCGTCTAGATAAACGATACCTTGGGTATTCATATTTTTTGGCACAGGAAGCTCTTCTTCCCCACCCATATCAGAAACGGAATTCGGGATTTGGAACTGTCCAACGCGATTGCCATCATAATCGTAAACGGCAATGGTTGGATTATTGACGCCATCCTTAGAATAATTGACAAGGATGTATTTGGACGTCCCGCTCATTCTAACGGCATTACCATAATTTCCTACGATTTTTGGAGTAAATGAGGAAATACTTTTCATGTCCTTAGTAAACAGAGTGATGCTGCTATCAACTAAAACAGCGAAACGCTCCAAGTTAGCGTTGTAATAGACGTCACGGATTGTTTTCCCCGCTAAGCCTTCAAAGGAAAGTATCTCTTCTCCTTCTTTGCATTCTATGAAGTTTGCATCATCCTTGAAATCTTTCGTTTCTAGATATGATTGCCCGCCATCGGAATGGAAAAGGACGAGTTTGCCATCGTAATAAGTAATTCCGGCACACTTTTCTAAATAATTCGCGTTGGTCCACGCACTTGCTGCGATAAGGGTGCCATCCGCGCTATATTTAGCGACTTTCATCTTACGATTAGAGCCAGAGTAATTAGTATAGGTACCATAGATATAAGTGCCATCTGTCGTTAAGCCATGGCAATAATTTGCAGGATTATTGCCCCAATTGACGACCTGCGACAAATCTGCGTCAAAGGTGCCGTTTTTCTGAGCGACTTCGCCCATGTATTCGTCCAAAGAGGAATAGAATTCGCCTTGATACATCGTAAACATATCAAAACGAGAAATCGCAAGCGTATCGCTATTGCTCTTCAACGTCAAAGTGACTTTGTTCTTCCCAGCTTTCAAGACTAAATCAGGAAGGGTGATATCGTTAAGGTTATATTGCCCTTCACTAGAAGGGATCATCTGGGTTTGATTAAGGGGGATATCGATATCATTGACTTTTAAAGATAATGATTTGCCTAAGGAAACCATCTCGCTTCCGATATTGGCAAGACGAATGGTGAAATTGGTCTTTGCGACATAAGGAACATTGATGTCGTAGGAGAAAGAAGTAGCCCCTGTTACAACAACCGACTCTGCTGCTTCTTTTGAACCATTGATAAAGGAAGAGACGGTTTCGGAAGTGCCTCCGGTTTTGATGCTATCGGCCAAGAAGCCGTTATTCACTTTAACCGGAACTCTCGTCTCAATAGGAGAAGCGTCATTGGTTTTAATCGTCAAAATGCAGTTCTTCACAAACGAAGCGTTGTTGATGTTGCCGCTCACTGTATAAGAACTTGGGTCAAGGACCAAGCGATTGCCATTACTATAGTTTGCGCGTATCGTTACTTTTGCGCTAGTTAGAGGATCGCCTTCTTCTAAGACCACCGTTCCCTCTGACTCAATCGTAACAATATTGCCATCAGAATATTCGCTAGCTGCGACAACGGTAATCGGAACATCAAGAGTGATTTTCTCATCCCCTTCTTGATAAGATACCTTCGCGCTTTCCGTGCCAGCGGCAAGTAATCCGTTGTTTTCAACCACGATGGAGCTCGTATCGATACTCTTTTCGCTATCGTCATTATAAACGGCTTTCGCCTTCATCCCTTCCTTAGAGAAAGACATCTCATCGCTATAATAAACGCGATATGGATTCTCGATTAAAACGAGATGATCCAATTTGACAGCAGTAAGAGAGATAGCGACATCCGCAGTTTTTGTGACCGTTTTTGGTTCAGCAGGAGTTTCTTCACTCGTAGAGGAATCGGTATTCTCTTTCTTTTCTTCTTCGTAAGTATAGGTGTAGCTTACCTTGACAGTGCCGCCATTAGAGGCAAAATCGCTAGGCACCTCAATCGAATAGTCCCTCGCTTGAAGAATGGAATCGGATTCTTTGCCCTTTTCCGTAAAATGGGCGACGACTTGGAAATCATCCGCGGTTGGTTTAGCCCTACCATTCGCATAATACTCCACGCCGCTTTTTAAAGAAGCATCGATGCCAAGTAATTCTAGAGGAAGGCTATTGAGATATTTTTGGTGTTCCTTCTCTTCTTGGACTTGGTTGTAATAATTCATGTAGCTACTATAGGAAGTGCCCATAATGCTAGCGACAGTAGAAACAATAGCGACCCCTGCCGTAGCGCCGATGATGATATTGATTAATTTGCGAGAGACTTTCATTTATTTGCCCTCCTTTAAATTTTGTTTTTCTTTATCGCTAGGAATGATGAAACCTACGATAACCATCGCGCCCCACATCGCTAGAAGCGTAGCAATCGTGATATCGAGGGTCACGATAAGCGGCTTCCACCAGCACCAGGAATCAATCGAGGTTGAGCTGATGAAAGAATCGTCTTTTTCTGGATTTGCCAAATACTGCTTTTCGTAATAATCGGCGCGTAACCACATATATAAGACGTGATGAGCGATTTCACGAATCATATGTTGAACGCGAGCGGAGGAAGAAGAGTCATATTTAACCCCTTCAATGGTCCCTGGCTTAACGCCCATTCCGAAGTCTCCGCCACAGCGAAGAAGCGTATCGCAATAAGGATTGGTGCCGATATAGTCAGTCGTGACTGCGCCTTTGAAATCCCATTCGTTTCTTAAAACGCCGCGGAGTAAGGCTTGCGTAGTTTCAGAGTGCTCTGCCCCTACGCCTTGATAAGTGGTCATAACGCCTAAGCAACCGCCATCAAGAACGACTTTGCGGAACGATTTAAGGAAGTTCTCCCTTAATCCTTGCTCGGTCATGAAGATTTGGTCGCCGCCATACCCGTAAAGAGCAAAGTGCTTCATCATGTTGTAGCGGCCTCTAGTGCCTAAGCCTCGCACGGCTTCCGCCATAAGGGTGCCAGCAAGCATCATGTCTTCGGATGGGGACTCATGGTTTCTGCCAAAGAAAGAAGTTCTATGGCAATCCATCGCAAAGCCCCAGTCGCCCATAACGCCGACGCCTTTCATATCATCGCCAAAGGATTTGCCGAATTCATAAAGGAGTTTTTTGTTCCATGTTGCAGCGATTGTGGTCATCGTAGGATAACCAGTTCCGCGAGGCGTCCCTCCAGCGAAGCTCTTGATTTGGGAAGGGCCATCTAGATCCGTCAAAGCGGGTTTCCCTACCGAATTCAAGGCCTTGCTACCATAATAGCCACCAATCATGTTAACGACTTCGCTCATATCGAGCTGGTCGAGCAAACTAGACCATTCTGGCGCATCATAATCCGCACCTAGTTTTTCGCCAAGTTCGTTAATGATGCCATTGTCTGCAACCTTTAAGCCATTTGAGGCATTCCAGGTCGGTTTTTCCGTTGGAATAGGATTCCCGAAAGCATCATTACCCGTCGCATTGTCCCAATCTTTAATTCTTTGGGCGCTAGCGCGACTAGAGAAGGCCGCTATAGCAGTAGGAGAGCCATCTCTACCAGCTGCATAGGACGTTTTTAAATCGTCTAAGCTCGTAAATTCTTTGCGGGTTAGCCATTTGATGCCTGGATCGAAAGAGCCATCTTTCTCGGTCGCATCAATCGGGGTCAAATCAATTGCGTCAGATCCAGTGAAAAGGTTTTTGACGGTTTTGCCTGTAATTGGATCGGCCTCGATTTTAATATCTTCGTCGATTTTAAAGGTGAAATCCCCTGCAATCGCCGCGTTTTGATAGCTAACTTCTTTGACAGTATGGGAACTTGTGCGGAGCGAAAGGGTGTAATCGCCATGTTCTAGCTCATACCCTTTAAAGCCGTTATCGTTTCTATCGTAGCAATCATAAGAGGCGAAATCATAAGGATCAACGGTGATGGTGATGGTTTCGCTCGCCCCAGGATCGAGGATATTGGTTTTCCCAAACCCCGCAAGATTGACATAAGGCTTCTCAATCGCGCTTTCTTCCGTATGTCCGTAATAAGGAGCAATCGCGTAGATTTCCACGACATCTTGTCCAGGAACGGTGCCGTTATTGGTGACGGTGACGGGGAAAGTGATTTTTGTCTTGTCGGTGATAGAAGCGGCGCTTGTATAAGGGGTTCCTTCTTCTTGATCATCGCTTTTAATGGTGATATCGCCGATAGCCCAAGAATATTCGTTGTAGCTAAGCCCATATCCGAATGGAGCAGCCACAACTCCTTCATATCCTTGCCCGTATTCATTAGAGACGCTGTCCCAATAATGCTCTTGGTCAGCGGTTTCATACCACTTATAGCCTAAATAGACGTTTTCGATTGCGTCGCTATAATAGCCGCCGCCGTTATTGTATCGCTTGCCACCTAAATAAATATTGGCAGGATTGGTGAACATATCATAAGGGAAAATATCAACCGTTCTTCCCGAAGGAGACACTTCGCCATAGATAAGTTTAGGGAGCGCACTAGCGGCTCTCGTCCCGGTGAATCCGACATAGAAAGCTGCATCTAACCCTGGAATGGTTTTCATGAAGCCCATTTCAAAGGGGTTCGCGGAATTGATGAAAACAACAACGTTTTTGTAGTTCTCGCCGCAATATTTTAGAAGCGCCTCTTCTTCTGTAGAAATCTCTAAGTAGTGACGAGTGGAATCATTTGCGCTGCCACCGCCCTCTTTCACTTGCGTATTAGGGTTACAGTTCATCCCTTCACCAGCCATTCTCCCGATGACGACAAATGCGGTGTCGGAGAAATCCTTGCAGTAATTCAAGAGTTCGTTTGTGTAATTGCCATCGCTCTCGGAGCCAGAATAATTGACGATATCCGGTTCCCGAAGCGGAGTCATTTCGTTGATGTGGGTGTTACGAGTATCAACGAGTTCCCACATTGGCTTATGGAAGGCGCGATACATATCATATAGGCGTGTATTGGTTTCAATGCCATATTGTTGGAGCGCTTTGGTGAGGTCGATGTTTTTTGTCCAATCCCCATCTTCTGGAGCGACGCGCCCCGAGGCGTTTTTCCCGTCGGAGCCATAAACCCAATCAACACTTCTCCATCCGAAGACATTCACTTTTTTCGTCGTGCTGTAATCAAGAGGCAAAGTACCATTGTTTTGGAGCAAAATCGCTCCTTCTTGCATGAGCTTTTTGGAAAGCTCTTGCCCACTTGAAGCGCTTTGCTCGAGCGCTTCCTTGTCGATAATAGGCGGATTGAGGAGCGAATTGATTTCACTCTCATAGCGTGAGGCCATTTGATTACCGACGACTAATCCGGCGGTAAGAGCAATAGCGGTTACGCCAAAAGCGATTGCGTTCACAATCTTCTTTTTCATGATTATTCCTTTCTTTTGCGCAATTTCAGTACGAATAAAGACGCAAATTGTGCTTTTGATAGCGGTTACACTATAATCAAAGCGCTTCCTTTTTGTCTCAATTTTGACGTATCTATATCGCAAATAGGCGTAATCAATTGTGGCGATTGGTTTCGTCAAGCGGGAAGCAAGCGTTTAAAGAAAACATGTTGTTTTTGCATTGAAAAGCAAGGGAACCGCCATATTTTTTCACGACTCTCTGAATGGATTTTGTGCCGTATCCATGGAACGTTTTGTCTTTCTTTGTCATCGGCAACCCATCGCGGAATTCCACTTCTTCTACGCAATAGTTCTCGATATGAATCACTAAGAAATTCCCTTTAACAACAACATTAATGGTAATCGTTCTATCCGGCTTATCGGCTTTTAAAACCGCTTCAATCGCGTTATCTAAGCCGTTTTCAAAAAGAGAATAAATATCCGCGTTGGCCATAAAGGAGAGCTTTTCCCCGTCGATTAAAGAAGAGAAACGGATTTTGTGCTTTTTGCAGTACAAAGATTTCTCCGCGAGGATGAAATCCACCGTCGCATTCCCGGTCTCTATGGCGTTATCGTAAATATGAAGTTCGTTTTCCAATGAATTTAAGGCATTCATCTCTTGCGCTGTTTTCGCGTATTCCTTCAAGCCTTCTACTTGGTGCTTTAAGTCATGGATCCTCATGTTGATTAAATCCATGTTCCGTTTGGACTGCTTGAATTTCTCATTCTCGTTATGGACGATTTGCTCAAGCATCGCGTTTTGATTTTGGAGTTTTTTGCGGTAATAGGTATTGTAATGAGTAAAAATGAGGAATAAGCACGCGATTAAGGCGTAAATCCTAGAGGACACAAAGCCAACGAAGTCACTCGTAGACTGCGCGAACATCGATACTAAATACACAACAATAAGAGTAACGATTGTCATCACATAAACGATATTCCCTTCGATTAAGTCAGGGATCATCTCGCCCTTTAATTTATTGACGAATAAATAGAAATAAGGGATAAATACGAGAAGGTACGTCCCACAATAAACAAGCGCTTGGTATAGCTCGTATTTAGCGCTACTGATCCCGGCAAGATAGACAATCAAAGAAGAGAGATTATCGCCAAAATTCTGAATCGTATAAGCGCTTAAGGCAAAAAGAACAATCTGCTTAATCTTCAAAGGGTAATAGACAAGCATCGGCGGAAGCGACAAAAAGAAAATGAGCAAGAAAATCGTTCGAAACCAGCCGATTTTGAAATCAAAATCGTAATAAACGACAATCATGCTCATAGAAAAATATAGAGCGCTTAAGCTCAAGAACAAAGGCAAGTGGTTTTTGCGTTTCGGGAGAGTGAAAACATAAAGCGATTCCGCAGCGAAAAGAGGAATGACAAAGCGGATAAAGTAATAGCCTATCGCACTAGCGGCAGTAAAATCCTCATACATTTTGCGCGTTCTCGCCTAAGAAGTTCGTGAAGGCCTCGATGAAATTCTTTTTCTTTAATCTTGAAATCGACAAAGCGTTATTTTTCACGTACACGAGGTTCTTCGTCGCATCTATTTTAGTGACAAAGGAAAGATTGACAAGATAGCATTCGTTGCAGCGACTAAACCCTGCTTTTTCTAGGCGATCAGCGTAATCGGTCATCTTCCCTCTTTTTCTTAAGGAAGTCCCATCCGCTAAATAAAAGGAAAGATAATGGTTCACGACTTCAATATAAAGGATGTCTTTGGTGTGCACCTTCTGAATGCCGGATTTGCTCTCTAATAGCAAAAAGGAGTTCTTTTTGCGGTTGATTTCGTTGATTGCTTTCTTCAATAGAAAGTCAAAATCGGTTTTTGAGATCGGCTTAACGAGGTATCCAAAAGCCTGAACGTAATATCCTCTTACCGCATATTTTGCGGAATGAGAAATAATAATAATAGGAACGTTAGAATCGATAAGCCTAAGCTTGCTAGAAACGCTCAATCCATCGAGTCGAGGCATCTCGATATCCATGAAGATTAAGTCAAACGAGCCATCGAATTGATTTAAGAAGTCCACCCCGTCTGGAAAATAGACCGGCAAGAATTCGATATCTTCCCCTTTAGCAAATTCTTTGAGCAAATCGAAAACAACTTGATATTGTCTTTTGTCGTCTTCCACGATTGCTACTTTGAATTTAGTCATGACTTCCATAAGGAAAACATACGTTTTTCCCTTGTCTTTTAATGATAAAAGCCCTTACATGCTTTTTCAAATAAGAAGCGTATCTATCTTTCAAACGTTCGTAAATGGAATAGGCCTGAATACTTTAATTTATCCTTCACTACTTTTGCTTTAATGATAAAAGCGGTTCACGTGATTAAAATTAAGCGATATTGAAGCGTTACGCTTTAAGGGAGGTTATCGGAACGACATAAACGCCATCTTTTCTTTTATACGCGGCATTCGTTAAGCCACAAATGACGCATAACGTTTTAGCGCCCTTGCCCCCATTTTTAATGATTTTATGATTAATATTCGCGAATTTTCCGTGTGTTTCGGAAGTTTCATTCCGAGAGTTTTTTAAATTCTTGAAATTGTTGGGCGGTTTTTGTCAACTTCTTTCGGTTCGGTTTTAGGGTGGATGGATTCGTTCGTAAACCTTTTTATGAACGAATAATAGATTCGTCTTTTCCTTTGATCATCTTTTCTAAAGAGATGAGCTCTACAGCAGGGTCATGCAAGGCCAATAAGTCATTTGAAAAAGATGTCTTAGAGAACATGAAATAATAAACGTGCTGGTATTTAGAGGCGAAAATAGAAACGCTTCGCTTTAAATGTTCTAGTTTGGATAAAGAGACGTTTTTATTCTTAAATTTGGCTTCGCCAGCTAGTAAAGTCTTTTTATCCAAAGAATCCGATATCACATCGATTTCAACAGATCTTCCCAGTTCAGAATTATTCGCTTTGTAGTTTCTAAATTGATGAAACACATTCGGCAAAGTTCCTTTCTGGTTTCTTTCGTCCAAATAAGAAATAACAGCATCTTCAAAACCATGGTTAACGCTATCTTCGATAGAGTTTAAACTCATTTGATATATCTTCTCGCCTAATCCCCGGTCAATATCTGGTAAATTCGGATATATGGTTTTGTAATAAAATCTGATAAAGGGATCCGATATCTCATAATAAACGCTTTTCTTATTTCCGTTAAAAGCCAATCTCCTATCGATGGAGGCTGTTTCTAGCATTCTTCCAAGATACGTCGCTAACGTCCTATCATCAATCTTTAATAAGTCCGTCATTTCTTTAATTTTTGTTTTATGAGAAGATATCGCCAACAAAATCGATATATAGGTTGAATTTGTTGTATATCCCAATGGCAAAGTCATATTGGGCGCGTCAATCAAAATCGACCCACTATTGAAACAAAGAGAAATCAGATTTTCTTCAAAGCTTTTCTTTTTATCTATCTTTTCCAAATAGTAAGGACGGTTACCAAAAATAGACAAGTATTTCGCAATATCGATATTGGGAAGGCCATCTAGCATGTTCACCGCGTCCGAAAAAAGCATTGGTTTAACGAATATTTTGAATGTGGCTCTTTGATAAAGCGGTTTTTCTTTATTGGTTAAAATGTCCAACATGAAGGACATGTTGGAACCAGAGAGCAAGATTTTGATGTTCTTGCCAGTGATTTTGATTTTATCGCAAAATCCCTGCAAATAAGACACGATTCCGGGATATACTCCAGCCAAAAAAGGAAGTTCATCAATGGTAATCACGAGTTTCTCGTCATTCACGCTTTCTAAAATCGTGTCAAATAAGGCATCGAATGTTTGAAAATCAGGAAGAAAAGCAAGTTTTGCGTACTTCCGATATTCATCCGAAAAGTACCTGAGATTATTTTGGTAACTGTCTTCTCTCGCTAAGAAATAAATGTGACGATAGTTTTTGATACTTTCTACAATAATAGATGTTTTGCCGATCCTTCTTTGGCCATAAACTACACCGAGTTCATAACCATCTGTCCTTAATTTGCTTTCAATCAGCGACAGTTCTTCTTTTCTACCGATAATCATGCGTTCAGCCTTCCCAACAAATGTGTTGACAACATTTTTGTTGATAACATTTTATGACATTATTTCCAGAATTAATAGTAAAACAACACTCTATGTGAGTTTTTGTATTCTTTGATTCGGGCTCTTCGATATAAATCAATACTAATCAATATGTTCGTAAATTAGCATCGAGGGAACGGAAACGCTAGTTGGAATAAAAGCCGATTCTTACTATTCAGTTCGAAATCAAAAGAGATTGAATAAAGGCCGAGCTGATGGAAAAACGAAACAATGCCCGAAATCACAGCTATAAATAACTCTTTTGCTTATTCTTTATCTAGTTCATTAAAAAGGGATGTAGAGTCCACAATAGTTTTTGGGCTAATTGTGCCGTTTTGTATTTCGTCCGCTTCTTTCATTGCTTTTTCGATTTTATAATTGAATCTATCCGATTTTATCTCGAAGGGAATACGACCCTCACGAAGAGTTGCTTTAACGAAGATATTAAGCGCAGCACTAGAAGTAAGGCCAACTGAAGAGCAAAACTCCTCGAATGCCTTTTTGTCAGCGGCATCGAGTCTCATAGTTAACGTTTGAGTCATATTGTGTTCCTCCCGAACACATTATAAACGTTTAAAAAAGGAACTATGATTTATACTCTAAATTATAAGTTGTTAAATAAAATCTCCACTTCTTAAGGTAGCGTTTGGCTAATTAACAAACGATCAAGAACCAAGTCGATTTCAGATACAAAACGCCGCATAGAGGGGAACGATTTTTTTGTTGTCCTCAAAGCCGAAGTTTTTCATAGAGAGTTTGATAGCATAGGCGGGCTTATAGGTGTCCATATAGACTTTTAAACTTTTGGCCTTAGTATTATCGGCAGACTTGACCTCGATGGGAATGAGCTCGCCACCACGCTGGATAACAAAATCAATTTCAGCCTCGCGCTCGCTTTCCCAATAATAGGTTCGGTAGCCATTAATGGTGAGCTGCACATTGACATAGTTCTCAGCCATGCCGCCCTTGAAATCATCGATTTCATTAACCATGTAGAGAATGTCGTTAGCGGCTAAATCCTTTTTGGCACAAAGAAGCCCTAAATCGGACACATAAATCTTGAATGCATCAATATCACGGTAGTTCTCAAGTGGTTTTTTGATTTGCGTAGCCCGATAAACCCGCGATACGATGCCAGATAAGCAAAGCCATTCAATTGCGTTTTCAAATTCGGAAGCCCGTCCGCCTTTCTTAATCAGTTTATATTGGAACCGGGTATTCTTCTTTGAAAGCTGAATGGTAATATTGTCATAGGTAAGCCTCGTTTTCTTGATTTCATTCAAGTTATTATACTTGCTCATATCGTTAAGATAGCTTGCAAGTATCGTGTCTTGCGTATGGCGGACAAGAATATAATCCTTCGTTTCGACAAATTGCATCACGCATTCTGGCATGCCACCCACCACAAGATACTGACGGTAAAGTCGCATTGCATCATCATGTAAGGCAATTGGCAGCGGAGTATTTGTTTGGAAGCACGTTTTAATGCGTTCAACCAAATCATCCTCGCCAAGAGCTAACATAAATTCCTCCATATCCATAGGATAAAGCGTTTTCATAATGACCTTTCCTACGGGGAAAGAGAATTTCTTGCGGTTGACCGCAACGCCGAGCAAACTGCCTGCTGCAATGATGTGGTAATCAGGAGCGTTTTCGCAAAAGTATTTAAGCGAGGTCAATGCCCGTTCGCAAAGCTGCACCTCATCGAATACGATCAGGGTTTTATCTTTTACGATAGTCTCACCAGTAATATGAGACAAAACCGGTACTAGATAATCAGGGCTAATATTTTCCTCAAAGGTTTCGTTAAGCTTTGGATTGGTCTCAAAATTAAAATACGCCACATTTTCATAGTGAGTGCGCCCAAACTCCAAAATAGAATAGGTCTTTCCGACTTGTCTAGCACCTTCCAAGATAAGGGGTTTACGATGAACGCTATCTTTCCATTCTTCCAAAAAACCTATAATTTTTCTATACATAATGTGGTATTCCTTAAAAGGATTCAATATAGTATAACTAATATTCATGTAGATTTAAGCATTTTTATCTTTTATTTTTACACTAAACAACACGTTTTTTTGTGTAAAATCATCACAATACGACACGAATATTGTAGTTTCCTCATTTAATATCCTTAGATATCAAGTTCGATTCTTTAAGGGGTTTCGAACGACTATTTGAACAATGTATCAGTAAAAAACGAAACAAAATCAAAATAATAAAATCAGAACGTTCACAATTACGCACATATAAACGTGCATGCGACTTGGATTTATAAAGCGATTCCGGTTATTTGGCTATTCAACATTCGGCCCCGGGGGAAAGAGGGCAACCATCATTGCAAAGCCTTGCGGCTAAGCTATAATGGTAGAGGTTTTGGTTCTAGCGGTCTCTGCGGCCGTTAGAATTTTTTTGACTCTCTAAGAGGAAGATGAGGATCAAAATCATCACGATTGACGCGACGTCCATCCCCAACTCTCCTTTCTCGCCATTCACCCCGAGGAAATGTTTTTGAGTTCGCATAAATGCTCCCTCACTCATCTATAGTCATGTTTTTCCTATTTTTACCGAAAATTTTCTATAATTTGAATTTTTCCAACTTAAAGGCGGGGAAACTCCGATTAGTGATGTCGAAACATTGCTGAGTAAGATGGTAGAGAAGCTATGCAAGAAGGTCGCGTTTTTTGAAGATAACATAAGCTGCAACAGCTTTTATCGGATAAGTTCTTTAAAGGCGCCGCAACCGATATATTACCTAGAATAGATAGTAAGGCTTATTGTCAATATAAGGCTTTTGCATCGGAATGATAAAAAGTATTTCATTTGATAACGGTTGATAATATTTGATAAAGAAAAATCAAAATGATAGCATTTGCTTATAGGAGAGAGAAACATGAGAAACCCATATTCTTTAACGTTTGGAATGGAACCAAAAGAATACATCAAAAGACCTGATGTTTTTTCTACAATTACCACAACAATCTCGAATGAAGACCCCGACAACCGCTGTTTTATTATCACAGGGGTTCGCGGTTCAGGAAAAACCGTTTTCCTTTCTGAAGTCAGCGATTACTACAAGAATGAGAAAAATTGGATTGTTATCGATTTAAACCCAGAGAGGGATATGCTAGAAAGTCTCGCTTCCAAAATATATGACGCCTCTAATTTGAAACATCTATTTCTCAAAGGAGAGTTCAGTTTCAGTTTTCAGGGATTCACCTTTTCTTTACGTGGAGAAACCCCTATTAGTGATGTAGAAACATTACTAAATAAGATGGTTGAGAAGCTGATGAAGAAAGGTATACGGATACTTATCACGATTGACGAGGTCACAAATAGTTCCTATATGAGGGTCTTCGCACATACATTCCAAGGGTTCTTGCGCTCAAAATTCGATGTCTTTCTTTTAATGACGGGGTTATATCAAAACGTTCAAGACATTCAAAATCAGAAAACCCTAACTTTCCTTTACCGCTCAAAAAAGATACCGCTCCCCTCGTTAAGCCTTGTAGCGATTGCCGCCTCTTATGAAAGCATTTTGAATTTGGATCATCTTGAAGCAATCAAGGCGGCCAAAATGACGAACGGGTACGCTTTCGCTTATCAGGCGCTTGGCCATTTGCTCTATGAAAGCGTCGCTCGTAAAGTCGCGGGTAAATTGCTCCAAGAATACGATTTATACCTTTCGCAATTCGTTTACGAAAAGATATATGGAGAGTTATCTCCAAAAGCAATCACCTTCCTTAACGCGGTTACAAAGTGGAATGCACCGGCAGAAATCGAGAAAAATCTTTCTATCAGCCATAGTGAATATAGTGTTTATCGTAAGACACTGATTGATAAAGGCATCCTTTACGCTTCAAGAAGAGGTGAGATAGATTTCTCATTGCCTAGATTCGCTAATTTCCTCGATACAATGAGAGAATTCTACGACTAAATATTTCATGAAACGATTACTTAAAGTCTAAAAAGTTCTAAAGGTTTCTAAAAAAATTAAAAAGTACTAAAGAGTTCTAAATATTTACATAATTACCAAAGAGTTCTAAAATTCAAAATGAGGATGAACTTATGAGTGACAACCCTTTTTCTACAACCTTTGGCATTGAGCCTAGTAATTACATTGATAGAAGTGAAGAAAGCAAAAATATCATCGAGGAATTTTCCTCAGAAACTCCATCAAACCTTGTTTATTTAATCTCAGGTTTACGGGGATCTGGAAAAACCGTTTTCATGTCTGCCATTGCAGATTATTTTGCTAGAAAAGAAGATTGGGTGGTCGTTGATCCTGGACCAAAAGACAACATTTTGGAGAACGTCGCTTCTGAGATCTATGAAACAGGCAAAATGAAGCACGCCTTTTTGAAGGGAGAATTTAGTTTTTCTTTTCAGGGGCTCACCTTTTCTTTAAAAGGAGAGACACCAGTCTCTACCGTGAACACCTTATTAAAGAAAATGCTAGATGTTTTAAGCAAAAAGAACAAAAAGGTCCTTATCACGATAGATGAAGCCGATAATAGTGAGCAAATGAAACTCTTCATTCAAGCGTACCAGTCACTCATACGGCAAAAATATCAAATAAGGCTTCTTATGACAGGCCCATATGAGAATGTTTCAAAATTGCAGGAAGAAAGGTCACTTACGTTTCTTTATCGAGCGCCAAAGATTCTATTAGGTCCGTTGTCATTAAGCGCAATCGCAGCGAACTATATTCGTGATTTAGGGGTCAATAAAGAAACATCCGTCGAACTAGCGAAATTAACCAAAGGATACGCTTACGCTTACCAAACGCTCGGTTACCTTCTTTACAAACGGAATAAGCGAAATATCGATGATGAAATCTTGGCGGAATACGATCAATATTTAGCGGATTATGTCTACGAGAAAGTGTATTCCGGGCTCTCCGCCAAGGAACAAGTAATCTTAAAGGCGATAGGCATAGACTCGCCGTTTAGATTCGGGGATATTTCAAAAGTAGCCACAATCGATCCCAAAACGCTTAGTGTTTATCGCGACCGTCTCATCAAAAGAGGGCTATTACTAAAAACCTCTTATGGATTTGTTCAATTCGCCTTGCCAAGATTCTCAGAATTCTTGCTCTTCAAATAAAGCGAACTAGCTAAGTATTTTCATTAATAACTTGTCTTCATTCTGCTATCTTTATACCCTTTCGGGTATTATTTGAGTTGTTTTTGCAATAATTATACCCTCTTGGGTATAATTTGTTGAAAAACATCAGGAGTTTGCTCATGAATCCAATTGCTAAATTTGTAAAAACTCATCGTAAAGAGGCTGGTCTTACACAAGAAGAATTCGCAATGCGTTCAGGACTAGGGCTTCGTTTTGTTCGGGATTTAGAACAAGGAAAAGAGACTGTACGAATGGATAAGGTCAATGTCGCACTGAATATGTTTGGCATGGAAGCCGCACCAAGACGAAAAGAAAAGAAGGAATGAAAGCTCTCCACTACAAAAAAATAGTTTTCTATCGCTATATGCTGTCATTTCGCAAAAATAAAAATTATTTGGATTCGCGAAATGAGATAACGAGTTTTAAGCAACCTTTTGCTTTAGCTCGCTTAATGACCAATAGGCTTCATAAAATACTTGCTCAATATCTTCTACACTAATGGAGGAGCCAAGCTTTTCCTTTTGGCCATTAAGTGCCAAAGCTCGATAATAAAGGCTCCGTAAATTGCTCGTATTCGAAGTACGATGGAAACGAACATAACGATTATCCGGATTCGATGTAGTGAAAATAATTGACTTATAGGAAAGTCGCTCAAGCGGAACGAGGTTATGCGCAGTGAAAAGAAGCTGGCCTTTTCCGCTTTCATTTATCGCTTGAAGAATCTTTCCTAAAAGGTCTTCAAATACACCAGAATCTAATTCATCGACGACTAACCAGCAATTTGGATTACCGTATGCGTAAATTAAAGCAACGGAAATATTGAATATCTTTTTGATACCGGAGCTTTCTTGCGACAAAGGAAGGTCTCCCATTTTTTCTTTTCGATAAATAGAGATGGTCTGCATCTTATTTCCGTTTTCATCGGTAAAGGATTGATTATCCACAATATGGATATCAAAGCCAGGGATGAATGACCCAATAAATAGATTCACTTCTTTAATGAATTGGTCATAGAGCGGTCGATCCTTTTCTTCAATCGTGAACGGCTTGTCGCTAAGATAAAAAGAACCGTGTGTTTCGGACTTTTTTGTCTTATAAACAGCGAATATCGTATCTAACCCAAGGTGACTATAAACTTCGTTTTTGTGGGTATAGACAAAAAGTTCAAAGTTGATTTGTGCTTGAAGAGCTTTTAAAACATCATATGCGGTTTCGATTTTTTTGGTTTTTCCTTTAGAAAGATAATTTAAAAAATCACTAGAAAAAATCATGCTAGAAGAATTTTTGATACAAAATTTCTTCGTTGCGCTTAATGTAGTGAAACGGAAAAAATCATCAGAATTAATCGCAAAATTAATTTTTGGTTTTTCGTGTTTTATACCATCATATAAATCCAATAGGGCTTGGTCTTCATAATTAAAAGAAATCGGTGCAAACGCGGTAGTGAGACTACATTCGTTTTTATTCAGTATCTTTGCACTAAGAGTTTCTTTTTTGATAGCGCAAATTTCATCGTCTATTCTTTTTAGCTCTAATAGATAATTCACAATATAGGGCTGGCCTTTAGCATAAATGAGAAATTCATATTCAATTGAGCCATTTGCTTCCCCAACGGGTAGTAAAAACGGCAATAGGGCTTTTGTTTTGTTCTCATCTTCCTTTAATAGCCCAAGGCCAAAAGAAAGGCTTTTAAGTAAATAAAGGCTTTCTACAACGGTCGTTTTTCCTGATCCATTTTGGCCATAAATGCCAAGAATGCTTGGTGTTAATGGTTCGAATCTAGCGCGTGAAGTATTATAATTGTCGCTTGATTCGACCTTACCGTTTCGTATTGTTTTAATGTTATGAAAAGTAATCGACAAAATACGGTTAGCCTGAATATTCATCCTACTCTACCTCACAAAACACATTAAATAAAATACTACTTGTAATAAAAAATTACAAATATAATGTTTTTATTGCCATTATTAGTTATTTTTTGCACTCAATCGCCAAAAAATATCATTCTCTTGTAAGATTATTTTTTCAGATCTACAAATAGTTCATCCAGATTGTTATATCCTTTCACGGACGGATCATTTGCAATCCGTTCGGCCTCTAGCATGGCAGCGACCGTTTCCCTATTAGGTTCGTTTAAAGAAATGTCGAAAGGAATAGGGTCCTCGCGAGGCGACTCATGAATAGTAACTTTCCTCATGAGATTAGTCATAAAGAGCCTTCCTTTCTATTTTCGAATGTAGTATTCGTGCCGATATCAAAACACTACGGCTGCTACGCCTCATTATCAATGAAAATCCAATTATATGTAACAAATTAAGCCGCTAAAAGCTCTTTTTGGCAAATAGGAGAAGAGAAGAAGCAGTCGTAGATTAAATAGGATAGGAACGGAAAGGAGAAGCCATAGACATAAGCGAACACTAATGTTGTCATGCTCGCTTCGCCCATTAATCCAAAGGCAAGAGAAATAGAAATAATTAAAGTAAGCGCGCTTGTTAGAATAAATACCATCATATTCCCTTTCTCTTTGTGGGAATAATAGGCAAATAAGCCGTATAGGATTATTCCTAACGGCAAAAACAAGGTAAGTCCAAGTCTTGCTTTATAAACGCTCGCGAACACAAAGCATCCTGACGCTAAAGCGCCAAAGAATAACGTTCCGTATTGATGGAAGAAAAGGGATAAATAGTTCCATTTAAACGGCAAAGCCTCTTCAGTTTCATTTGATAGAATCGGTTCGACGATAAAGAAAGCGTAGACGACTCCCCTAATGCTATCGCCGATAAGATATTCTGGCTCCACGAGGGTTCTAGCGAAGAAGGTCGCAAAGAACAATAAAGACATAAACATATGGATGTCATGGGTCTTTTTGAATTTCTTAATAAAGCGATAAGCTAGATAAACAAGGAAAGCGAAATATAGAGCAAGGCGATAAACCCCACCGCACGCCAAACACTGAATAAAGCCATTATGTGCGTGGAAGGTTGGAGCGATTCTTTCGATTGACCAATCATCGCAAGCATAATAGAAGGAATATTGGAAATTGCCATTCCCATATCCGAATATCCAAAATAGCGGGGATAAATTGAGCTGCTTAATTGTCTCTTCGTAGATTAGATATCTTGATCCGATTGTCGTACCGCCACCACCAAAGAAGACACTTCTACAAGCGCGGATAAATTGAGCAAAAACGCCATCGTTAGAAGATGAAAAAATGAGCATCAATCCGCTTGTAATAACAGCAATAGCGAAAATAGCAAAGCAAGCGATGCTGAGCTTTTTGTTTTTATGATAGGAATAAAACCCATAATAAAGGATATAGCCAAAAACAAGGATCATCGCGCATAGAAGGGAAGATTTGGAATTGATGGGGTATAGAGAAGCAACTATATATATTATGAATAGGAATCGCCAAATCTTTTTATCTAAATCGAAGAGATAAATCTCGGCCATCAAACCAAAGATAACAAACATCCCAAACGTATTCTTATGGCCCAATATCGAAGCGATATAAACATTTTTGCCATTAAAGAAATCAATATAGTGATTAAAGTCAACGAAATAACTGATAACGATTGAAAGAATCGCCAATATTACAATAATCTCAGCAATAAAAGCAAAGCTCTTTTTGCCTTTCTTTAATAGGAACAAAAAGGAATAGAGATTATAGATGAAGATAGACAAGCCTAAACCAGAAATCACTAAGCACCAACGGAAAGCAAGGGGAGATATAAATGTAAATTCTGCCGTAATCGCAATGCTGCTGGGAAATGCGAGAAGCGCAATGGTGTTCCCCAAGAATATCAGCAGGGAAAGTACAAACAAAAACTTATTGTTTTTATACTTTTTCTTTTTTGTGAAAAAAAGCCAAAATAAAACGCCAAAAACAATTGATAAAATAGAACTTCCCAAAGAAAGGAACAGGAACTCATTGGTGATTGTTTTACCATTATAAAACAAACTAAATTCAGCCGAAACCCCTGCCAAAACGCAATAAAGAAGAAAAAATATCACCAAGAAAAAAGTGCTTTCATATCCTTTTGCATTTTTGGTGATATTCGATGTCATATTTAATTAGCAGCAAGAATAATTTTGGGATGATAGTAACCAAAAAACAATAGAAGACTATATTTATTTACTTTCTTCAATTGCCATAGGCTCTTTTTTGTCTTCCTCGCTGATATAGACCGCGCAGCAAATAAGAGATGACGCTAAGAATCCTAACACTAATCCAGCGGCAATGCCGATGAATGGGGAAATCCCGCCAGTTACGCTAATGATGCCTGGATAGACATAATAATTGACGCTATTGCGGTATTTGTTGTTCACAAAGCGATAAACAGCTGAACCGCTATCGATATCTTTGAGTAGCTGCGTTTTGACTTCCGTAATCTTTGTTTGGAAAGCATCGCAGCCTTTTTTCCAAGGATCATTTTCTCTTTCGGAAGAAGCTACCCCTTTGAATGATTCGAGTTTTTGAACCTTGCCATTTTTTTGAATCAGTTCGCCATGCTCGTCTTTTGCATGAGGCTCAGTAATCTTAGCAAGGTCTTCTAACTTTGATATACCAGCATCGGGGATACCAAAACCAAATACTCGAAGCCGCCTTATATATTCATCTCTTTCTTTGGTTTTGTTTTCAATCATCGTATTGTAATAAGAAGACAACGTGGCGTTAGAGTCAGCCGTTCCCGTGGAAACAATTTGTAAAAGGCTCGTGTAATTATTGATATCCGTAATGATGGAAGGAAGGATGTTTTTCCGAATTCCGTTGCCCGCATTGATAAATTGCTGAATCATCGTATTGATATTATCATCGCTTAAATCGCCATTAAGGTTCACATAATAACTGCCTTCGTTTTCAAGTTCGCCCATCAAAGTCGTAAATTTGGAAATGCCACCATCTCGATAGCGAAGCTCAAATTCAGAACGAATGGTTTGGATTGGAGTGCCTTTTTCGTCACCAGTAACAATGATGCTTGTTGTATCTTCTGCTTTCTTATTCTTAGTGCTTGTTGCGCTAGAAGTATCTGTAGTTGTCGAGGCAGAAAGAACCGATTCTAATTCAAGATAAGTGGAATCGACTTTATCGTACTGGTCGGATAATTTTTCGATTTGCTGATCAAAATCTAATTCGCTAAAACTAGCGGGTAAAAGATTAGGGATAGAATAAGAATTCACCTTTGATTCAGAATCCTTTTTCGTCGATTCGATCAACGCTTTGACGTATTTAGCGGCAGTGTCTCGATCACCGAGACTAGAAAGTTTGCCGCTGATAGTATAGGAGACTGGGGTAGAAACAACGAATTGGTTTGTTTTGGCATCGGTATATCCATTAATCGCAATAGAAATCTCGTTATTTTTAGTGATATTTGTTACGTCAATCTTTGAAAAAGCCTTATCCGTTTCTTTTATTGAAGTAAGATTGTCATAAGAAATAATATTGAAATAGCTAAACGGGGTGCCATCCACAAAAGCACCATCACCATCACTATCGATACGAATGGGGAGATTATAGAAGAATTTTGCCGTGAAACTTCTAGTAGAGTTATAGCCAAATTGAACACCCAGAAAGCCAACAAGGCCTAATCCAAGCGTAGCGCCAACGTTCCACCACTTAAACTTAGCGATGGATTTGCCGTATTTTGCCCAAGTCCATTTGGATGGCTTTATGTCTTCGTCGTTTTGGATGACAAGAACTTGACGTCCATCATTATTTTTCTCGTCCATAGCAATTGCTCCTTAGTTCGTTTTATTTTCGAATATGAAAAATTTCTCGGCTAAGTATAAACCATTAATGGCAAAGAAGCCATTAGGGAAGAAATCGCGAATAATACC